>Ga0307512_10003801_pt1 | contig 17048 bp, 12 predicted proteins | sample 14_EM_MG_FD_200267 | JGI IMG/M metagenome (GOLD analysis project Ga0307512, IMG submission 200267) | Populus trichocarpa ectomycorrhiza microbial communities from riparian zone in the Pacific Northwest, United States - 14_EM | ecosystem: Host-associated > Plants > Roots > Unclassified | place...
ATAATTATGAAATTTTCATGCATACTTCATAAAAAATAAAAAATCGCATTTTTATCAGACTTGAAAAAAGATGAAAAAAAAATATTATTGGGTATCACAAATTTGTGATTATCCATTAGGATTTGCCCAAAATTTCAAAAACACCATAAAAATTAATTTGTTTAATTAATATTCGGGGTATGAATTTTACAAAGTAATGCATATTCCGGGTATTAAAATAAATTGACAAGAATACATCTTTAATTTTTAAGATTTTAGAATGGTTAAGTTTTAATAAAATAATATAAATATCTCTTTATCAAGAAAAACTTTTCTTAAATCTTAGGCCCCGTTAAGAGTAGCCATGCTTTTGTTAAGATAGAGCCAAAACTTAACCTTACGCCATAAGAGAGAGGTCCACTCACACGCAAAGAAAAGATGATTGTGTGTCTTTTCATGTTGTCTACAAAACATGCAATATTTATCTATCAAAGTGCCCCTAAGTATGTCTTTGTTTTCAATCTCCCAAGAATTGTAATTGTAATTTTTAAATATACTACGATTGTTTTAAAGAGTCCAACCCTTAAGATTCTTTCTCTGTTTTCTTGTTCTTTGGAATAATTATAATAACTTCTAAGAATTTTATTATATTTTAATTAATATTGTTTCCGGTGTTGAACTTTATTATTAATAGAAATTTATTAGTAAAAATATCTTATTTCTGTTGTGTTTGTTCTTGCATTTCATTTAATTTAGTGAAAAACTTCTCTCGAAATAATGATAAATAAATTAAAAAATGGACAAAATGATCAATGTTTAACTTTAAAGTTATAATAATTTATATGTTTCGGGAACTTGATGGGATAATCAAGCTGTTAGATTTTTCTAACTTCAATCATGTTGAATGTTATGAAGTTAATCCCAATAACAAGCAGAGTTGTTGATGATTGACAAGAAGTAGTATAAGTTAGTAGAGTTGTTCAGAAATTCGGTTTACATTTTAGTTGAATTTTTCTTGTAATTGTAATTGAATTTTTAAATATACTATAATTGTTTTAAATGGTCCAACACTTAAGATTCTTTCTCTCTTTTCTTGTTCTTTGGAATAATTTAATAACTTTTAAGAATTTTATTATATTTTAATTAATATTGTTTCGGGTGTTTAATTTTATGATTAATAAAAATTTAATAGTGAAAATATCTTATTTTTATTGTGTTTATTCTTGCATTTCATTCAATTTAATTAGGTGAAAAACTTCTCTCGGAATAATGATAAATAAATTAAAAAATGGACAATACCATTAAGATTAGGAAAATAAATATTTAAGTGCATCAAAATATAAAAAACATCATAGAAAATATATTTAATTTGAATACGATTTTTCTCCGAAAATAAAAACCAGTATAATATAAACACATTTTCTAGTATTCTGAGTTGGATAAATGTTATGAAACTTTAAGAAATGAACATGTATTTTTTTTCATATTTCATTAAAAAACTGAAAAAAGAGAAGAAAACTAAAAAGAATAAAGGAAAATTGTTTTTTTTTTGCTAACACAGTTTTAGGCCCAATTGAAAGTAGTTACACGGTGATATTTTTAATGCACAATAAAGACTGCGCCAACCAGTTCAAGCCAAGCCCACAAAACTAGAGAGGAACACAGAAAAAGGCTTGCATTTTATCCTCACAATACTAGTCTCCATAGTTCGCAAAATCTCATCCCCTCACTCGCCCCCGAATTCATGTCTCTCTTCATAGCCAATGGCAATGGTGGTGGAGGCAGAATCCTCTACACCAACCCCACGAGACACCACCCTTACACCCACACTCCATGCCGTCCTCAATTCCTGTTTCCACTCAGAAGATCACCTCAAGATCACCTCCATATAGTCTCAGCTTCCAACAAGAAACTTTCCTCTGTCTCTAGAATTGGCAAGTTTGACAGCAAGAACAGGAGGAGCTCAACTACTTCGACCAAAGACCAAGAAGAGAATAAAAGGGATGGTAGTGGTGGTGATGAAAATGTTAATGGTGAAGTTAAAAATGTTAGCACAAGTGTTGGTGAGAATTATGATGGCTATTTCTTGCCAGAGCTTCCTGGGGATGAGCCTGATTTCTGGGAAGGCCCACAGTGGGATGGTTTTGGTTTCTTCGTGCAATATATGTGGGCTTTTGGTATTGTTTTTGCGGTATGATATGCCTGTCTACTTTTATCTTTTGTTCAAGTATTGTTGCTCTTGTTTCTGGCTTTCTGCTGCTAATTATAGTTATTTGCCTCATATGCATCGTATATTTCCATTTTCTGGCTTTTTGCTTGAAAAAGATTGTAAATACGACTATAACTTACCAATTTCTTATCCTATGCTATTGACGGGGTGAATCTATTGACCACTAGAAATTTAAGTTGAATCTAGTTATAGTCAATTGAGTGTGGATTGTTTCTAACATTGCCCAACAAACTGTGGGTAAAGAAAATTTAGTTTTTAGACTTGAGATTCAGAGTACTGGTTGTACTTTCGAGAATGATTACTTAAGTTGTTATTATATGTGATCTAGGAACTTTTTGTTCTCTGTCCCTGTTATGATCTCAGATATCTCATATGCAATTACAACTATCAACTACTTATAGACATACTCCAACAATTCTTAGAAATCAATGGGTAGAAGATTTTTTGTATGGTTTCAAGTTGCTGCAAATTAGTACTCCATTTGTGTATGAATTTAGGATACATTTGGTATTATGTAATGAAATGTAATGTAATGGAAGAATAAAAGGGTGATCCTTTGTTTCTTTAATACATTTGATTGTGTTTTACTTTTACCGGTGCATGATCTGGCTAAAATGGGAAGAAAAATGGAAACCGAATACGAAGAGAAGATACAGATAGAGAAATGTTTTTGGATATTCGAGGATAGAATTTTCTAACACGGAATACTGGTTTTCTTGCTATTTGACTAGCTATGACCAAGGTTATGAAAGTTTTCTTCTTTACTATTTCTTTCACTTCCGAAAGAAAAGAAGAAAAAGAATAAGCGCATGGAAGCTGGAAACTATCTCTGCTTGACCTCTGTGCATGTCAAGCTTACGACGGCTGAGAACCCTTAATTCAGTTTGGATAGTGAAAAATTTGAAGCTACTTCTTATAGAAGCCTATCTATTCAAGACTTTTGGCTTGCAGCTTTAATTGGTGTGAATGATTTCTGCTACTTTATCTCCAGTAGTAGATTCCTCTCTCAGTTTAGATTAGTGGAAGTAGTTTCTTTGTTACTCTTCAGGGCTAATGTTCTACTTATCTTTGTCAGCTAGTTGCATGTGGGATTGCCGTGGCTACGTACAATGGAGGGGCAGCGGATTTTAAGGAGACACCTGCATACAAAGAGTCAATCCAGTCGCGGGATCTTTTAGAAGAACCTGAAGCATCTAATTCTGACGTCTTCGACTCCAATCCAACTGAGGTGGCACCTAGTTTGGAATAGTCACTCTATAATGAATGTGAAGAATCTCTACTTCTGGACTATGATATAGATCCTACAAAAGAATGTCCTTGATTGACAGGGTAATGCTTCTATTTTGTAACTTTTCAAATGTATGTATGTATGTAATTATTTTGTGAGATATTGATATAGAAAAATTCCTAGTATGAGTTCAGTTTACTAGCACACACTATTTTTGTGTGGTTGTCTGAAATTCTCTCTTTCAGTTTCTATGCGAGTCTTCTGATTTGCTGAACTTGGAAAGAGTTTTCAACTGAAAACTTGAGGGTTGATAGGAAGGGGGGATTTGACCTAATTCTTCCATTCTTAACTAGGGAAACCATAAGGGAAATTATTTGGAATAGGACTTTTGGGAAGAAATGGTTAAAGACTCGGCATTTTCAAGATATTCAAGTTGTATGTATATGCACGTCCATTCGTGGCAAAGAAAAGAAGCAGCTGTTAGCTCGAAGCAGCTTAGGAAAAGTAGCGTCCGGAGTCTCTCAAGTAAGGGAAAAAACTCAAAGTGGAATGGGAAAATCATATTGATACTTTCATCTTGACAAAAAAATTGCTAGGTAATTTCCGGCTGTTCTCTTTGTTCGTTGTCTACCTGCTACTCAAATGTATTTTCATAGACTCCTGCTCACTTTGAGTGATAAGTGGCATTTTGGGTTGAGGTGGTATTCAAGGTTTCATGTCTTATGATTAAAGTATAGCAACCGTGTAGTTTGGCTGCGATTTCATGATTGCATAGCCTTCTGCAATAAAATCACTGGAGGTTAAAAAATGCCGTTCAAGCACTTACCTTTTACACTCCAAACTGGTTAACCTTTCTAATACAGGTGCAATCATCCATAGGAAACAACTGTTTAAAACCAGCACTGTATTATCCCAAATACTAAGACTAAGAATACCAATATAGGATAAACACAACATGCTTATTATTAACCTAGACCCAACGAAATGCTTTTTGATAAAGAAACGACTGCCAGAGTCACCAGAAGCATCAAGGAACCTTCTGCCTCCAACTTAACACCAGTACTCCGATGAAATCCGATTCCCATGATGGAGGATCTTGGCTCCCCTTCAACCACAGGAGAAGCTGAGTTCCAAAAGAAAACAAGAAGCATGGTCAGGAAAGAAAAATAAAAAACCAGACTCAGATTGTTAATAAAATCACTTTCTACTTCTGAACACTGATAAGGGGACCATCATTCTGTAATGATAATAAAGGGTTCACCTAAGAACGAAATTAGTGGATGCAAAGCCAAATTAATATTATGAATACCAGCAAAAGAATAGTCGGTGTGTCTCCCAACAGAAGAATTGGAGGGTGCTCCCGGGTAAACTTGAGAAGCAGGTGGACTAGAGAGGACCTGAGGGGTCCCTGATTCACCAAGAAATTGCGAAGTTTTAGCACACATAGTAGTAAATAAAATTCATAATGAGAAAATAAAAGAAAAAAAGTTAAATCTTTCTAGTCTTGAAAATGGGATTTGAATTATGGTAAAGAACAACAGCCTCTATGATCTAGAATGTTCAGATTGAATATTATATACCTGAACAGGCAGCAATGTTAATTTGCACGTTGCAAAGAGCAGGCAGCTCCAGGGCTAAGGTGCGATTAATTGGGAAAGAGCTCAAGTTGGTGTCTTCGAGCAAGAGGCAAATGCAACCAGGCTGCTCCTGGTAGAGTTGGTTGAGGTTGTCACAGCAAGGTTGAACTGGTGTCTGAGCGATGCCTTGAACAAATGGGGCACATGGGGCCAGTGGTAGCAGCCTTGGAGTGCAATCAGTTACTGTTGGGTCAGTGGGGATGGGGGGATTTTGTGAGAGGATTGTGGGTGGAAGGGAAATGAGAAGAAGCAAAACTAGTGAAGTAATTGCAATGGTAGGAGGCTCAGAGTACAGGGAGGCCATGATGTGCTGTTTTGGATAGAAAATCTAGGGTTAGAAAGATGACTAAATAAGCTGAGAGTGCATTTAGAGTGTGAGTTGTTACATGCATGGTGTGTGTTCTACATGCACTTCTTGTTCATTTCTTCCACCTAACTAGCTAGCTGTACATCTAAATTCAAGATAATATATATATGAGATATGTTGAAAGACTAGAAATTGGCATGTTTGAACCAATTGTCTTACTAGTGCAAGTTCCGAATGACATGATCATGCTAGCTGTTCTTACCAGATCTGCGTCTCATCTTCTTCCTTCAAAATGAAACTGGATTAATAATGCCATGCAAGTATAATCTTTTATCTATTACAATTCACAGCAATGCTTATAGGTAGAGAGTATGCCCTCCATGCTATTTAATCGTACTACATGTTTAATTATATATATATAAAGATAAAATATATCTCATCCATACGAATTACGAGTAAATTAATTTCGATCAAATCCAATACTGAATATTGAATTTTCAAAACAAAAAATATGCGGCTCTGAGCTAATGGGAGGAGGGCATTATAGCAGCAGGGGTCCTGATAGCCTTTATGCAAAAGGAAAGGCAGTAAATTGTTGTTACAAATAATTTGTCTGAACTTTGGGGCAAATGATTCAAACTCAAGATTAAATTTCAAGGACAGAACATCCAGGAAGTTTTGATCTGGTATGTATAATACATAAAAGTGTTCAGCCTTTTCAAAATGGTAGAAATAATTTTTGGGATGCCTCTTCTTGAAAAATAGCTACTTGCTTGTTAGCATCATCATTCAACTCCAAGGACAAAACGTTTTTCCTAATTTTCTTATAGAAACAATAATTTAGGCTTTTAGAATAGATCTTAAAGTTCAAGTAACCTGCATGCCCATGAACTCTCTTCCATTGAAAAGATAGATGATGTAATTTTTTAACCTGAGTGCTATTCACCATGCACATATAGCAGCTACTTGTGAGTATTCAGAAACGTATAATTGTCGAGCTATAACATCAAGTACAAACTTCACATCTGATTCTGTCAAAGCAGTAAAATCTGCTCCCACTGGCTGTTGCGTGCATTTATTGAGGAGGGGGCAAAAGAAAATTAAACAACAAAAGATGGATTAAAAAGAAGTTCTCTTTATTCCCTTGTCAACATGGCACTAGGCTTGCATCTATTTGTTCTGCCATCACATGCTCCATCTCAATCAACTTTGCCGTCTCAACGACTAAAGATATCATTTCTCTATAAAAAATGGTCCATTTATTGGGTTGCTACTAGCTATAACATGAGGATGAATCCATGAACTTACAATGGAATTTTGGGCTGAGAAGGGGCTTGCTAAACTTACAATCTACAAACATGTAAGACCACCGCTTCGTCGAATCATCTCAGCTCCTGTTATCTCCTCGCAGAAACCTCTGGTGCGTTCTCTCTGTTGATCTGATTCATTTGATGTAAATGGATCATAGACATAAGGGAGCTTGTTTGCTTTTACTTATGGTAAATAATTCTGGTGATGGTTGTAGGTTCAGGAAGTTGTTTTAGCAGCCGAATTGCGATGCCCCAGCTGCCAAAAGAGGGTGAATGATGCAATTTCAAGTATTGAAGGCAAATGTTAATTGATCAACTCTTAATTTGTCCCCAACACTATAAGAATTTTATGCATTTAGATTCAACTAAAAGAGATGCTAAATTTTCATTAACTCGAAGATATAGTGTGTATGCACACATAAATACATAGTTGATTTCCCTAATGGAGGATATATGTCTGCAGATTTGGAATCTATTGTGGTGCATGTGGTAGAAAAGAAAGTGACACTCACTCCTAAATCTGTCGCTGAAGGTTCTTCGACAAGAGTCCCTGCTGTCTTCAACAACCTAGCCTACAAAACGTTAAGGAATCCTCTACTTTCTTACCACGTATAGTTGATTTCAAAATCAGCATGATATCAAATATAAATACTATTATTGTATCTTTTATGATAGGACTAATAAAGCAAGGTCTGTTGTGTTTGGATTTGTAAGCTAATCTGACATAATGCCTTACAATATAGAATTAAATCATCTAATGAGTAGAAACCTCAATGAGACATTTTTACGCTTTCATGCCTTTTAAATTATGTAAAACCAACTCCTGAAACTCAACTCATGATGAGTGTCAAGTGTTCTGGTTTCATCCTCTATTCCTGTTGATTAGTTGAAAGCAGCAAAGTGCTTGTTGACAAAATGAGGATTGCCTTAATAATTGGTGACCACTTCCCTCATTTTTTGCAGCATCTATAGAGTTAAGAATATAGCAGAGAAGACTAGAGTTTTAATTTGTTTCTCCCTTGTATTCCGCTTTTCTCCTTTCTGGAGAAGAATTAAGTATATACATTAAAGGGATGCTCTCCTTTGTTGTTCATGCAATATATATTAAAAACAATGCAAAGAAGTCAAGAACAACGGGTAAACAACGCTGCCATCACCACGCCTTACCTCTCTATTAACAACTGGAGAATCAGATTCCAAAAATAATAAGAAATAAAATAAAATAAAAAGTTGTGCTGATACTTCATAATCTAGATATCCCATTCATTTGCCTTTCTATCGTCCGTTTGGCATCGACACGTTTGGATTCCAAAAGAAGCTCCTCTCTAGCCAGTTAAATATTCATGACAGAAAAGGCAACATTAAAATGCCATATATCACACAATATACACATTAGGCAAGCATTTTGCAGCAACTTGGATTGAAGTTATCGCATTAATTTTCTGATTTGTTTATGAACTTATGCAGTTTTTCTGCATGGTGCTTAGGATCAACATTGATTGCAATGCATGTTACAGGAAAGTAAGGAAAGCCCTTCTTGATATGCAAGGTATACATATTTTCATTACCGCCTATTTTACAAAGATATATCCTCTCTTTTAAAAGAGTAACCAAAGATAGAATAATAACCCAGCATACTCGAGTTCAGTCAAGCTGAGCCCAGATATATATAGGTCTCATGAGCTGCCAAACCCACCATCTAATACGAACCTCGTGATGATGCAACTCACAATCAAGATTATGATCTAATCCTGAAATGACGAAAGAGGTCTGCTAGGAGTGTGACACAATGAAAACCTATCCCAAGGTATCAGCACTACTGGAATAAAGTCAAATGACATCACGAAATCAGATAATCTTTGATAAGTCAGATTCAGTTCGTTCAAGAACCAAATAATGTAAGAATCTCTCTCACACATTAAACTAAAAAGTTCAAATTTATTATTCATCAAAACTTTTGAAATTTAGGCTTTACATGTGTTTAAATAGTTCTAAGAAATTAACCTTAATGGATATATACTGTTGTGGACTAAATTGACCCAGTTACAAAAACTAGCCCAAAACCTTTACTAGTAAGCCTAAACCCTGATCTGAACAAGCCTTGAATATCGGCTAAAAACTAAAGTTTTAATTAATCTCAAACATAGATATAATAATGAAAACAAGTCTAGATATTATCTTGTTGGTGACACAAAACAAGATAAAATATCTTAATTTCCTAACTTAAATAACTCTTAGTTGAGATCTACCTTCCTAGATACTTTAGGATTGCTTAACCAACTTTCAAAGTCCTTTAATGCTAGGAAATCTCATTTGAATAGGAATTTAATTGCTAAAGTCTTCTTTCCTTGTAAAAGTAAGATTTCTTTTTAGAACATAGAAAACAATCTTAGAAATTAATTCCTCTTGCAGCCACCCATCACTTTCATTCCTTGACTAGGAGAATTAAATATTTGGCATTAAATGATCCTTTCAAGTGTAAGATTCGGATATTATAGCCCCTTTTAGTTTCCTTGCATGATTAGAAAACTTCCTCCTTTATTGTTAAATATTCTCCTAAATAATAGGGACAATAATGAACGAATTTTCCTTTCAATTTTAGGAAAATATTTTGTTGATCCATGTAAGAAAAGGATCCTAGCATATTAATTAGCCCAAGCCAACTTTGGACTCCAAGTGGCCCAAACTCATACTCATTAATAGAACCCGAATTAGACCTAATACAAGCTCCCATCAAGCCTACGTTTTTGCCTAAATCAAACCCATACATGGGCTGACCTAATTTGGCCGAATGAATCACCAAAGAGATCGGACCAAACCCATCATCATGCACAAAGCAAGGCTGACTAAAACTATCCCATGCCAAAAACCCATTGTAAACCCCAAGAAAAATAAAGGTTGAATATAAATTTATTGCAGAAATTTATTGCAAACTAACTACTTGGGAAATAAAATTGAAGAAATTCATGCATATGGTTAAATAAAAACAAGAATTCAGAAATTTTTGAATATAAATTTCCGAGCGAAATAATTCGAGACATTATAAATAAACTCCGTAATGTTGAGGGTTGGATTTAATTGAAGGAAATAATACACTTAAAGGAAATGGGGCCTAAGTGCAAATAAGAGAAATTATAGAGTATAAATACTCCTCTCTTCACCAAAAATCTACAGCAACCATAAAGAAAAAAAAGGAGGAGATTTTGTATCTATTCTTGCAAATCAAGAGAGAAACACCAAATTTCAAGAACCCATCCAAGATCAAGGGTTTATATGTAGAATAAACACTTAGGGGCAAGGAATTAACAAGAAAATTTTGAACAAAAGAGGGAGGGGAGTGTCGACTATCCATAGGAAAAGGGGGAGTCGAAAATCTTCGATTGGTTGAAGATCGAAACCTTGATTCTTACCGGGTAAGATGTTCTAATCATGGTTCTATAAGTCATTTCAAATTCGATTATGAATTGATGCCTTGATGTTGAATTAGAGATTAGGGTTCTTAGAGTTGAATTGGGGAAAATGTAATAGATGTTAAAATTAAGTTAATTCATGTGTTGTATATGATTGGGACATGAAACCATGATAATTTACCCAGAAAATGTAGTTTGTGAATGTTATGTGTGAATGGAAGGGGTGACAAATCTGGGCAGGCTCATCTCCTAACTTTCGATGAGATTTTGGGTAGGAGGATGAAGGAATTAGGAATAGGTTCCCGCATAGAAATTATAGTTTTGGATGTTGACTAACTAAGAAAATTGTTCTTGCTCAATTTGGAGCTATAGAACTCCAGTTATGGGTCACTAACCGAGACTGGATCACGACAGGCCCTATAGGGCAGTAGGTCTGATTCGTTGATGAGCAATTTTGACTGTCTTGGAGGCAAAACCGGGTGCACCTTCCTTCAAGGGACTTATATCCCCATATTTTAGCTTTCCAACGCGACTAACCTCGCTTGAAACGGAGTCTTAGAACTCCGGATATAGTTAAAAATCTGAGAAGAGGTCGGAATGCAACCTCTGTAGACAGTAACCATCCAATGTCTAGACAGTAACAGTTCAATACAATAACAAGACAAGATAGTAACGGTTGAATAGTAACAGTTCAAGACAGTAATGGTTGGACAGTAATAGTCAAATGTCTAGACAGTAACAGTTCAAGACAGTAACAATTCAAGACAGTAACGGTTAGACAGTAACAGTCCAATGGCTAGATAGTAATAGTTCAATGTCTAGGCAGTATTAGCTTAAGACAGTAACAGTCCAATGTCTAGACAATAACAGTTCAATGTCTAGATAGTAACGGTTCAATACAGTAACAGTTCAAGACAGTAACAGTTGGACAAAAACGGTTAGATAGTAATAGTCTAAGGTCTAGACATAACAGTTGGACAGTAACAGTTCGAGATTTAAACAGTAACAGTTCAAATATAAAAAAAGGAATGATAACTATGGTGGGACAAAGAATGACAATATTAATAGGTGTAATGAGAAAAACATAAAATATAAAGAAAAAAAATAAAAATGATTGAAAGAAAGACATATTAGCTGTTGATATGATTATTATAAAACATATTCCTGAATGAGAAAAATTTAAGAGATAAGCTTGTGATTTCAAGAGGGAGCATAGGTGTGGTGTAGCAGCAGCAGCAAGGGAGCACGAGTAGAGCTTCTACTGCAGGTAGGTGATCCGCACCTATACTTTCTAATTAAGTTCCATAATTTAATATGTTATTGATATGAAATGTGAAATTATTGAATGTTGGATATTATGTGAAAGGAGGAAAGTTGTGTAATGCTGTCGATATTTTGGATAGTATTCTGAATGTATGTGATTCGAGGTGAAATGTTGTTGTGTGAATTGTTAAGTGATGAAATTATCGCTAACAACGAAAATATGAGAAGTGTGATATGGGGCGTGGACTAGCATACATTTAGTATATGTTAGGATCCCAGGTAAGGGGATCGTCATGTTTGGACTAACATACATTTAATGTATGTTAGGATCCCGGGTAAAGGGATCCACATGTATTGGCTAACATATATTTAGTATATTTTAGGATCCCGGGTAAGGGGATCACCATGTATTGGCTAGCATACATTTAATGTATGTTAGGATCACCTTGCATCAACTCCTACGGGGTGATGATGATACTAGTGAAATTGGTATCGGTAATGTGTTAAGCGGAAATAATCATGGTTGATCTTATGAAATTTTGAATAGAGGTTGATAATGGAAGAGGAAACGATTTTTAGTAGTTGAATGAGAAAGAGTTTCCAATGAAAATCAGAAGGGAGAAGTGAATAAAATATGAATGCATGTTTGCCTTTTTAAATTTGACACGATCAAAGAGTTGATGTCTTATCCCAAGTGCAGGAGTGTCAATGTAATAAATAACTCGGCAAGACCGGGGTCGATCCACATGGAGGTCAACTATATAAATTACAAATAATATATATATAATATAATAAAACAAAGAATTAAATAGAACTTTGAGATGTGAGATTAATGTGAGGATTAAACAATGATAAAAACAATTGTCAAGGTTAGAGGATGCACTAATGATATTATAAATAAATATAATATAAACTCTTTTTATTACTCAACTAGAAACCACACAAAGGAGGTTCCAATTAGATGATTTATCCTTAATAGTTCATTATAAATTTTTAACATGATCATATTAATTATCTTATTTTAGTAACACCATACTTTTAAATATTGTCAGGAATTCATGATGCTAACTTATGTCAAATCAAGTTCCTCTCATAACAACGATGTCGGTCGAAGACTATGAAGGATCAAGCATTTATTGTTCCAAGTGTTATACAATATAAATTTAGATTAATCATTTAACAAGGTATTAAGAATTACTAAGATAAAAAGATAAGGCATATTAATAACAAACTTTATTGGATATAAATATTAAAGTACATGTTGAGTTTATATTATACATATTCTAACACCATCAGTGAAACCTTTTCCCCTTGACATAATTAACTTAGCTAGACATGATGAAGAAGAAGAACATAAATAAACAAGATAAGAACATAATTATGATATAAGTTAACTAAGAGTACTAAAGGAAATGAAAAGCATAAACAAGAGATTAATATAACATGAAAGAAAACTTGAACATTACAAAGAGAGAAAGCAAGAGAATGATCTTGATCTGAAATTCGAGATGCCTAAATGAATGGCAAATGCCTTCTTTTATAAGCCAAAAGGAACTATTCATTTGGTAATTAACTATTAAATTAGTGGCCAACTAATAACTTAGTGGACTTGGTGGTTTTGATATGGATTTGTTTCTCGACGAAATGACATTTCTACAATCTGAATTTTGCAAAGTGGTATTCATGAAAGTTGTAGGAATCTGTCTTAGATTTCCACCAAAAGAAGAATGAGCTCATTTGGACTTCTAGAACCCGAGATGGACTGAACACTGAATAGTGTCTAGGCTGCAGGACAAATTCAGACTTCTCTTTTTCTGCTAAGATTTGGACTCTAAAACCGAATAATTGAGTCTTGGACTCTTCATGAATGTTTTAAGCCTATGTCTTAGCTTTTTAGCCATATAAACCAGACTAAAATCCAATATCTACAGCTCCAGATATGGACAAATGACTGTATAATATTGCAGTTTGAATTGAACCACCATCTATTTTCTAAACTTAGCCCTTTCTTTGTCCCTTCACTTTCAATAGTTACTCACATCAATCAATCCTTTGAAATGTGAGATATGCCCGCATTTAAAATGAGCATTTACCATAAATTAAAGCTATCTTATACTATCAGACTTGTTATTATAAAATATGCTTAAGTTAGGAAATTTAATGATACTTTAAGTGCAATATGATGATATAAAGTCTTAATGAGAATGCACTTTTAAGTACTAATCACACCCCCCAACCGGCTTATTACTAGTCTCTAGTAATTAAAGCGTTAAAGTAGAAAAACAATTTACAAAATTATGAAAACAAGACATTCATCATTTAACTTCCATTAATCTTTTCAAATAAACAAACTCTCATTAAATTTATATATCTGCTTCATACTTCTTAATCAAGATATTAATAAATCTTTCTTTTATGCTTAATATATCAACACATAGTTATGGGGCTTTACTTGGAAGAAAACACAATTTTGTTCTAATGTTTTTCTAAGGTTAACTTCCTTGGGTTGTGATTATTATCTTTTTTTATATCTATATATATACATATAACTTAAAACACAATGCATCTTTAACTCATGTAATGAACTTTAGGCTAATGACTCCCAGACCAGTTAGTCTTAGGGCATTAGGTGTTGAGACACCCCTACGAGCTTAGTAACTCGGGTTACAGATACTAAAATGTAGATAGTGCAATGTTTGATTCCCTTAAGCTTTTCTCCTCAACCCATGTAACAAGCACTGGGCCAATAACTCCTAAGTCAGTTGACTTTAGGGTATTAGGTGTTAAAACACCCCTTCGCGCTTAATTGCTTAGGCTAGGGAGGCTACAAAACCAAACTTATCTATATTTTTATTTATTTATTTTATTATATTTATTACCCTTTTTTTTTGCAAATTATATACTATCCATTTCCCTTAGTTGTTATCTTAACAAAATAACATAAATAATGAAATAATCCAATGTGCAACCCACAATCATATGTTAAAGTGTGTGTGTGAAAATGAAGGTTTATAAATACTTGTTAAATGAGTATATGAGCAGAATCAAGTAATAACAATGCGAGAGTTTGTAAATCTGAATATTTCAAGAAGTGTGTGATAGACCTTGTTATGAATGTTTACTAAGATGCGTCTCAAGAGTCAATACTCCTTACTCTACCATCTTAACAATAACAACAAAAAGTTTCATCAAATAGTTTTAATAACAACAAAAAGGTTTTTTTTTAACTTACGACTACTACCCTCTCCCCTCAACCAAAATGAGAAATTGTCCTCAATGTTTTAAGGTAGAAAGGTAGAGTATAGAAGACATCACTTGAAGGAGCGACTACTGACAAACCTGAAACACACTTAAATAAAAATAAGAAATAACAAAACAGAAAAAAATATTATGTTATTAAGAAAATCAAAAGACACAAGTTTTTTCAAATTAAGGCTCAAATCCAATCTAAGCTTTTTACGGCTTTCCCTATTTGACCAGTCTATTCGACTAATGGAGGAATCAATTACAGGGATGAAAGCTTGCAATTGATTAATCAATTGTTCAGCAGTAGCAACAAAGATTATGATTTGTCGTGCCGAAGATGTAAGAAAATTATGTTCCACAACATGATCAAGAAAAGATAACAAATGATCATATAAAACCATTAACATTTAGCAAACCTATAGGTTTATGGTGAATGTTCAGTTGGGCCCAAGAGAAAATATGAAATATCTCTTCTAATGTGCCCAGACCACCTAGTAAGGCAATGAAGGCGCCAGCTTGATCAAACATTGTATCCATTCGTTTAGACATTGTGGAGACCTGCAGTTCCTCTCCAATTGTTTTTCCAATGAGATCCACTTTGGCTAAAGCTTTTGGAATGACACTCAAAACTTGACTGCCTCCTAAAAATGCAGCTGTTGACACACTCCCAATTAACCTAAGGTTGCCTCCCTCATACACTAAATGAATCTTTCTCTCAGCTAGTACCTGACCAAGATGATTTGATGATTCTAAAAACTCATTTTCTTTCCCAGGACTGGATCCACAAAAAACACAAATATTTTTTATTTGATAACCTGAGGAACCTGCCATTTCTACACACTTCTGTATCTGTTAAATGTATGGGTTGAATAGAAATAAAAGGAAGGAAGAGAAGATTTTATAGATGAGAAATTAAAAATGCAATCATACCACCTATATATAGGCTAGCTGGAGTCTTTTTTTTTTAGAACATGTGTATGTACAAGTAGTTGTGATTGTGGCTCACATCTTCCCTTGGTTTTACATCCAAGAACGGCTTAAACGCCCTCTATAGGTCAGGGATAAGCTTCCCATCTAGTTTTATTAAAAACTGACAAACATGGTCTTTTTTAGTTAGATTCCCAAGACTATGCCGATCATGTTCTTTATGAAAATGGGGCCATAAATCATGAATTGCACGATGCACATCTCCACTAGAATGCGTCTCAAGAGTTAATAGAAGATTAACTAAAGACTCCTTACTCAGGCCATCCTTAATGAATTGTATTTTATCTTCACAATTTATAAATACCATTCCTAAAGAACGACATTGTGTATTACAAGTCCATCTTGCACATCTGTGACAGACTTTCAGTGGTTTTGCACGATGTTTCTTTGCAAAAGTGCTTTTACCTATTCCAGGCATGTGCAAAAAAAAAGAATTGAAAGACTCAATTAGCCAGCAAATATCTTTAGGAATTCTATGGTTCATTAACAACCTCAATCTTTCACACCTAGCACGGTAAATTTTTGTAATCATATTTTGAGGCAAAACAGGAAAATATTTTTTTAGTTTTTCAAGAGTGGTTTTCATTTTCAAATGAGAAGTGGAGAAGAGATGTAGAGAAAAAAGAAGGAGCAAGGAATTGAACAAATATATACACAGATATCAGTTATCATGGGAAACCGAAAGAACCGACTTAAAAGTCATGGAGTACTGTTATCCGCCATTTGACTGGGGTTGGAGAAAGACTATCAAAACAAAAGTCACACTAAAAAGAAACACAAAAACAATGTTAGAAAAACAAAATAATCAATCTTTATAAACAGGATCACCCAAACCAATGGACTCATCTTCACTAGGAAAATTATCAAAGTAAGTTTTCAAACGATGTCCATTTACCTTAAAGACATTGTCATTCTTCGGATTCTCAATATCAAAGGCCCCATAAGGATACACATGTTTCACAATAAATGGACCGCTCCATCTTGATCTTAGCTTTCCAGGAAATAAGTGGAGTCGAGAATTATAAAGCAAAACTTTTTGACCAACATCAAACGTTTTTCTCAAGATTCTCTTGTCATGAAACTCTTTGATTCTTGCTTTATGAATTTTTGAATTCTCATATGTATCATTTCTTATTTTCTCAAGCTCATTTATTTGTAACTTACGCAGCTGGCCAGCATCATCAAGTTTTGAATTAAAAGTTTTGATAACCCAATAAGCTTTATGTTCAAGTTCCACAAGCAAGTGACAAGATTTTCCATAAACCAACCTATAAGGTGACATACCTAATGTTGTTTTAAAAGCAGTTCGATAAGCCCAAATTGCATCATTAAGTCTTAAAGACCAGTCCTTCCGATTAGGGTTCACTGTTTTTTCCAGATTTGTTTGATCTCCCTATTAGCAAGTTCTACTTGTCCACTTGTCTGAGGATGATAAGGGGTGGCAACTTTGT
>Ga0307512_10003802_pt1 | contig 17045 bp, 13 predicted proteins | sample 14_EM_MG_FD_200267 | JGI IMG/M metagenome (GOLD analysis project Ga0307512, IMG submission 200267) | Populus trichocarpa ectomycorrhiza microbial communities from riparian zone in the Pacific Northwest, United States - 14_EM | ecosystem: Host-associated > Plants > Roots > Unclassified | place...
CCAGTTCAGTCCAGGTCCAGAAAAAGTGGGGATTGGTCCGATCCCGGTCCAAAAATTACTCGGACTGGATTGGACTGGACTTGGACGGACCCGGTCTGGACTGGTCCAATGCTGGACTGGTGGAATCTTTGTACACAGCATGATATACACAGTGGCAGATACACCGCAGCAGAAACACAGCTGCGGATACACAGAGATAGATGAACAGCAGCAGGTATAGTAGTGGATATACAACACAGTAGACACAATGGCAGATACACAGTGGCGGATACACAACGGTGGATACACAGCGGCAGATACACAGCGGCAGATACACAGAGGGAGATACACAGCAGCACCAAATCAAGATACACAGTGGTGGACACACTGCAGAAGTCTAGGTGGTATGCCTGATATCGTCACAAGTCCACCATGCTCAGCGTTTCGAATCCTGGGGGCGGCAATGCCGCCACCGATACTAGTATGAATAATAGTGTCTGAATGTCCTATTATTAAACCTAATACCTCACTATTTCTTTGCTTATTATTGCTGTGCTAGGAGTCGTCAGCGCAACGTCGCGTACCTTTCCCCATACAAACGAAAAATGGAAAGGTACCGGTTATACGTTTAAAAAAAGGCACCGGAATGTGCTGAAACTCGCTTTGGTGCCTTTTTGAGAGTCCTAATGCCATACATTGCGTTGACTTTCGGCTTGTGCTTTGTAAAAATGCTGGACACCCACAAAAGTGCCTTAAATCCATGGCTTTCGACTGCCGTACTTTTTAAATGGTGCATTTTCAAGACTCAGAACCCTATCGGAGGTGCCTTTCTTCAACTGAGAGAATAGCCACAAATGATAGAGTGCGGTTTTTGTACCGTGACCGCTGTGCTGAATCTCTCTATTGACCTAAACTCACTGACTGTCTCTAAGTCTAATTGACACGTATACAAGAACTAAAGTGCATGCGGCTCCGCCTCGCTCAACCCTAAACCAAACCATGTGATAACCGTACTCATATCCATCCTACAGTGGTTATTCTGCCCAAAGAGTACTTCGATCGGCTGTTCACCTCCGAAGCCTTGTAAGAAGCACATTTCCGACTCCCTCAGAGCGGTTAACAAACAAAAACTGCTTTCAGGGATTGACAACAGTTTGGGCCCGCACCCCGTTCTGGAGCTTCGTTCACCCTTTTCCCTAAACGCATAGACTGATAATCATGCATCAATAGTCACACATTCATACCTCAGTAATTGTGTACTCCTTGGGCTTGACTCAGTTACTTGGGTAATCGCAAGTTGTATTCGAAATCGAATAAATCTCAGCCATACATGCATGCCACATTTGGAGAGGATTAGCCTAGACCCTGTAGGTGTTTTCAGCAAAGAGTGTACGTCATGGTTTGTTTGTTTGTAATCATATTGCATTGCGCTGCTGGCAGCCATGGCATATCCATTACAAATATCCTACCCACTTCGTCTGTAACATAAACAAACAAAAGCAAAGTCGGGAATCCTCTCTCCCAAACAACAAAAGAAACCTGGAACAAACAACATCAAATGTTTACACCCCACCATCACTTAACTCCTCATGATCTTAGTTTTCTGGCTCCTCCACCACTCTGCTAATTCTGCCCACATCTATATGGAAAAGAAAATCCAGCAGTGCTTGTGAACATTTTTCTTCTGCAAAAACAAGAGACATCAGCAATGCGATCTTCGGCTTTTTCATAACTGTTTCAAGACCATGATACCTATCTTCCCCCTCTGGCCCATCGATCCAAAGCCTTATTTGTTGTTGTATCCATCTCTTATAGCACATACACAAGTGGCCTCGTGTTTGATATTGATGCCCATTCCACTCACCTATCATATGTCTTCTTTTTCTGATCTGCATTAAGTATTGCGCTGGAAGTCCACATACTGAGATTGATTGGTAAAACCTTACTGTGATGGTCTTTTGGGCCATCATCATCACTTCATTAAGCCCCATTTTTACCAAACCATACTGTTAACTGTGGATAGAGTTTTCCGCCATCTCTTGAATTTCTTATTTTCTGAGGTCCCATTTCCTGGCCGTAATTCTTCGACAAACATGGGCGACAGAAACATATTCACCACTTCTGACAGGATTCAGTGTTTCCGTATACTCTCCTCAGTGCATATATGCAGCGTGCTTTGGTTGTTAGCTCGTTCGTTAATCGTCTTTGATTCCATTACGAGTAGGTATCCACCCGTAATCTACTGGGAGTCCTCTATTAACAGTATGGATATCCCATTTCATCTTCTCTAACTTGACAGCCTGATCTGGTCCTGGGTTACACAATTGCATTTTTCGTAATGCTGTTTGTGAATCCGTAAACATTTTCAGAGCCATAATTTCTCGTCTTCTTCACAATTCTTCCATGATCTTCACCACTTCTAATTTCGCATACAATTGAGCATCAAATTCCTCTCTCTGTTGGCTGAAATGTACCATCCACTTGTCCCATCATTCCACTATCCATACCATTGCACATACCACCCACTCGTCTTCTTTTCTTGACCCATTAGTCCAAAGAACTAAGTCTCCTCTTTCTCTTCTTGCTTACATCATTGCGTGTTGTTCTTCCTGTATAATCTCTTTGCCTCCGAGGCTCTTTCTAATTTCCAGTCATTCGGTATACTCATAACCACTGCTTTAGAGAAAGTGCTTTGAGGTTAACTCATTAATCACATCCACCCTACGCGCGATTTGTACATCGTGGCTAATCTCTTTCCCTCCACCATGAGCATCGGCCATCATCATTTTGCTCAGCGTGTAGCACCTGGCATGGTTAGTCAGGAGAGCCTCTAATGGCCTAAGCAGAGAATCATTCATCAGAGCTCCTCGATGTATCATCCTTAAGCATCCAGTTACCCCTTTGCCCTGTTCATTTGGACCTTTTGTACCTTCTGTTCTGTATTCTTCTGTCCCTTCTAGCACAGTTCTGCTCTGTGTAACATCACTGCATGAACTGTGGCAACATGGATCCTTTGGCAACTGTCTGAATTTAGTCGCTGCTATGTCATTGGGTATCTTATTCGGTTTTGTGCTTTTCTGGCCTTAGCTAGCATTTTATTCATATCATTGTTCAGCATAACCATATCCTCCAACCTAATTCCAAACATCAGCAAAAAATAATACCGTTTGGGCGGCATGGTTCTGTTGGGGTGGACGCACTCCGTCATAGCCATCAGAGATACTCCGGTGGCGGATTACTCTGCGTCTGCCGTCAATATACCTCGTGGCGTTGCATATTGCGCTGTAATCGGTGTTTCAGTGTTCTTGTCGTTTTGTCGGTCTCTAATTTTAAACGATCACTCAGGCATTGTGGCCAACTGTGCCTATAAGTCGGGATGGTTTCACTGGTTACACCCTAGCATCCAGAATACAATGCAATGGGTGACACTGTGAAACTCTCTCCTTGCGTTCCTTCTAACTGCGCCCAATATGCTATTCTCTCATTCCTGGAAATACACATCGATCCAAGCCGCCAGATCTATGCGGCTATTGACAATCCATCGCCCGTTCTGTCTGTGTCGTGTCTTACAACCAGTAGCTGTCTCTCGAATTACATCTGGCGCAGCCAACAATATTCCCCACGCTGAAACTTTGCCAAGCAATGGCTGCCAGCGCTTTCCTCACTTGAACAAATTGCGAGACAGGATCCACGTTACGAGAGTTTTCAGGCATTGTTGTGAGCGCCAGGGATATCAAGTACACAACGAAAGCTCCATCCTCATTGAGGAGTTTCATAATGAATGGTCATTGCAGTTGCCACAGGAGACGCCGATTGAGCGCACCATACCATCTCCCGGGGCGTTGCTATACCCACACTCAGTTGTTCCTTCGATCCCCTCCACGCCAGTACTGGCTTCCTGTGCATCGACATATCTGAGATATGCGTTCACCATCTAAACCCTCAACTTGATCCTTAATAGAATGGTAAATACAAAGCTCCATTGCGTTCAATTGTTCATCCGATATATGAGTCTTGTTATGCCTCTTATGCTTGGTAAACTCCCACCTGCGGTTGGATAATACCGCGTGCTGTGCAGGGTCTTGCGTATTGTCGACTAATGCTCTGATGTCTTTGATTATAGACTCAGGATGCTTTCCATCATGGTGATTCTGTGGTCCCATGGATTCGGCCATCGCATATGAGAGTAGGCTCAGGGGGGCGGGTAGATCAGCACCGGAATGGAGGACTTCACGGGTGGCAGCACTGTTCCCCCAACGCTGAGCAAGGGGTTGCAGATTGACCTCTCTGATTTCGACGCAGAGAATGCGACGCTGAATGGTGATTACATGTGGCAGGTAGTTGACATTGTAATTGGTGGCATTCCAATCGTCTTTGAGGTTTATTTTATGTGCTCATTCACGTCTCTCGGCAGTACACTGTTGCCAGGCTCCAGTTCAACCAATTAGGTCGACGCAATGAGATGTCGAGTGGTTATTCGGAAAGTTGATGTCGGCAGCTAACTCGTGCGGAACAGCCATCGCATGGCAGATATAATTCGGCCGGCTGTTCATTTCTTGCCGCGTTTTGGACAGAGTCCAAATTTCAGCATTCGTTTCCTTGTCTACCTTTCACTTCTTCAGGAGTGCTGTTCTCAGGACATTGGTTTTGGAATTCGCATTCTTCCCAGCACGGCCGAGTATGAAAACGTCTTTGAAGGTGTGAAAATGACGCTGCAAGTACTCTGTGTAGCTCAATGTTGCTTCATCGTGAGATTTTCATCGAGCGTATATATAGAATGCAAAGAATCCCGGTGCGCAATGAATTGCGCAATTGAAAATGGCACACTCAGCGGGGCTTCCTCCTCATAGAGACTGAGTTACAACTCCAAGCTGGTACCAGCTCATTTCCTTCATCTCCTTCCCATTATATTGAGAAACTTCTTCACATGACTTATTTGTTGGTGTGAGGTCATGGTAAGCAGGCACAGATAACAAGATTGCATTGTACTTGTCGAGCAGTTCTTGCGACTTCATGACGTGGAAAATCCACTTCTGGAGGTGATCAACCATCCTGATCTGCATTGTATGGAGGAGGTTGCGCTGCGGGAGGTCACTCATGATACAGGGAATATGTCAAACCACACTGAATCCTCTGTGAACATGGCGTGATATGGGTTCGGCATTGACTGCATTGGCGTTGGCATCGCTGAGCGCTCTATACAGGTTGTGAACCCACCTGAGGTGTTGCTTGTCAGGAGGGACATAATCCCAATGTTTGTTATGTGGACACTCGCACCAAAAACAGACATGCCGCATGCAATGATGTAGGTCGCAATACTCTGGGCAATCAGCAAGCCATGCTGCTAAAACTTGGTTGCACCGCCTGATTTTGCCATCTGCACGGAGTACATTGTAATCCCAGCTCTCGGCACTTGGATCATTTTCAGAGGATTGTGGCTGGAGTACCCCCAGGAGTACTTCTTTCAGCACCTCCCGGTTTGTTTGCCACTGCTCATCGAGCCTGTCCTGAGGAATATTGCAGCTCTTAATTGGACTCGGCAGGAGAGCGACCATCATGTTTTTGTGCCATGAGGGCATCTGACCGATCATCGATGATAGATCACCAATTGTCATATATACAGGGCAATCATTTTTGTTGCCAGCAAAATTCAACAGATGTGTTCCGTCAGACACAAAAATCAAGGGAACCGGTGTATCGCTCATCCTTAGCTTTGATCAGACGTTGATTAGCACTTTATCATCCTGATGTATCTCTCCTTACCTTTGTCTCACACCATGTGTCCACAGTGTGCATTTCGGAATAGAGACGTTTCGGTGGCATATCGCTATTAAAGCAATGCTGAGTGGTGTAAATGAGATTCTCGGGGTAGGCTGTCTGCCGCATCGACCATCTAATGGTTTTGATGATGTCTCGACTCCAGTATTTGATAGGGTTTTGTTGGTTGTCATTCAATCTCATATCCTTGAGAGTGTGTAGTTCCCACTCCCCGAGAGCCTAATTATCTGGCATGCTAGCCACAAGCTTCTGGACGCCTTCCCCATTGTTGAAGCTTGGGAACAGAAGAGCGGTGTTTTCTTCTCTCAGCACGTTGCTTTAGTACATCTTCATACCCTGCTTCTTGATCCCACCCAGGATATATTTGTACTCTTCATGCGTGGCAAACTGGTAGTAGGGATTGATTTGTAGGTTTGTCTCAAATCAACCCTGAGCATCGCATTCCGAAGGCTCAGCAATGTAATTGATCAGCGGAGTGCCGGTGCCAGGGTATATTTCTGTTCTCGGCCAAGGAGTTGGCGGTGGTTGAGACTCCCAGTCTTCAATGTTTTGAACATGTTCCAGGTATGGAAATGGGTCCAAGTCTTCAACTGAATATATGTTAGCGTGGAATTCACAACGCTGTGCAGGTTGAATTCGTTGGGGCGCGCCGCGAATAGCCAGATGCTTTACGCGCTCAACTTGACGGTGATCAGGACGGTGTAATTTGATATGATTAAGTGGCCCGCTGTCTGAGGTGAACTTGTTTCGGAATGCAAATTCAGGGTCATGTAAAGGGGTTTTCTCTGGCATTGCCGACGACACGCGAGGAGAGGAGTATATAGTTTAAAAATGGAAGCGAGGTGGTGCTGGGCAAGAGCAGCCTGTTGTGGAAGCTTACGATACTTTCAGCTAACTTGAGCGGTTTGCTGAGCCTCAACACCATCACAAGAAGGTTCCATACACGCCAGGAGTTGCAAAAATGCTGCATGTGCGATGTCCCATAATACTGTGAATAAAATAAAACCAATTCCAAACCCATAAATAAAATAAACCCTGAGCGATCCAAAAACCTCGCGACCCGTATACGACTGAATGCCTGAGATGAATAGATTCGAATGACGGAATCGAACAAGACAAGAATCCTACCCTAACCTGAACACAATGACCATTACCTCCTCTGCCATGTGGGGAATGGTTCACTCCCTCCTACCAAGCCATTCTGGTGAGCCTCATGTAGAATGACTTCCAGGGGAGGAACAAGGAGGAGACTGTCTCCACCTGCCAATTCTGTGAGGAGCTGCTGACGCACATCGACATCTGGGGTGTTTCCAGCTGCATTAGCTTCTCGCAGAGTTGGCACTGCAGGCCAAGATTCTGCGGCCTCAAATGCCCCAAATGCTCCAGCCCACTGAGGGGATGAGTCTCCGGAGTTTATGGTTGTGGGCTAGGCTTCAGAGTTTGTGGCTTCAGGGTAGGCACTATAGGTTGTGGCCATGGGGTGATCTCGCACATCTCCTGGTCTTGCTCAGGTGGCACGATCGGCTCATTGTCTACCACGGTATATACATCCTAAGCCAATATATTTAGCATATCTCCCTGGCCAATCGTCCGAGGTTCTTTGCCATCATCCTCATCCTTAGCCTCCTCCTCCTCCTCATCCTCCTTCTCTTCATCTTCCTCCTCTCCATCATCCTCCTGTGTATCTTGCTCCTCTGCATTGTCATGGTCCCGTTCCATATCCACATTGGCATGTGAATTAATGCCGTCCGGTCCTTTGACATCATCCTGCATGCGCATATCTTTTTCAGCATCCAGTTGTGAGTCATATTCGCTGTCTGACTCCTAAGTGGAGTTAGTATCATCATCTGAGGAAATTGACATGGCGGACGATGCTTCCGGCTTTTAATATACCCACTCAAGTTAGCCCTCCGTATCTGAGTCTGCCTCATTCAATGTATGTCCTGCTGCAACTGCAAAGCAATGGCATGAGAGATATCAACTCCCCCTGGTGTTTGTTGAACAATACCTATCCCTTTACCGTTTCCCTTCCACTTCCACTTTGCTTCCTCCATTGCCTTCCCCTTCCCGTTCCCTGTCCCCTTCCTTGTCCTCTTCCCATTCTATGTTCCATTCACTGTCCGAGTTCCTTTCTCACCGCCCTGGTTATGCACCTCACCCTCGCAGTCATCATTGTGATTGCGATTGCCGGTGGGGCTCCATTCACCCCTCGGCTGTCATGGCGCAGATAGGCATGAGAATACTTAGGGATAACGGAGGATGATTTCTGGTGGTGTCGAAGGAATTGTGTTACAGAAAGGCGGAGACGTTGGAAGACGCGGAAGAAGCGGCGAGAGGGTGGCGGTATAATTTAGTAAGATAAAGAAGTGGTTTGAGGTGTTGCGACATTGGACGATATGGCGTGGTTGTTACGATAAGGAACGATGGAAGGGTGTGTAAGATCATGGGATAAGATTCGGATGGTACATCGAAGCATGGAAGATGGTTCGAGGGTGGCAGATGAATTGTATATCAAGAGAGAGTTTTGGTGTTGGAGGATTTCCTTTTCTTCTCTCTTTACTTGTTCTCTTGTATAGCAAGCAATAGCACGACTTTGAAAAATATCCTGATCTTTGTCCCTCGATACGCACTTCGAGTTCAGTTCTGCAACATCCGTATCACCTGCGCCAGACCCCGCCCGTTACATCGGCCCACCGGGATCAGCACATTTCTCATCTCCTTCATCCTCATTGATTGTCCCATCCCCATTCAGTGGTCGAACAGCCTGGAAGTCACCTTGCATTCATCGCCAGCAGCTTGGTGAATCGATCTTTGCATTGGGATCATCCTTACCTTACCAAGAGAATCGCTTGCCGGCACGTTCAACCATCCCTCAGCTGGGAGTTTTTGGTGTGGAGCAATCAAGTCGTTCCCTGAAGGCATGGGGGTTGTGCCACCTCAAATTGTTCATTTGGTGGTTCATTTTGTCAAACATTTGCGTCATATATGACCGGAAGTCTACCCACCACTCCCAGACAGCCAAACTGGTGCTCATGTCGTCTGGCCAGATTAGCTGGAATTGTGAAAAGCGGCAAGTCATGACTGGATCAAGAATGATCAGATCACAAAAGAGGTCCCATGCCCTCACATCCTTGAGGCTTCTAATAATGTATATCCGTATAAGTCCTCTGATGTGTTCCGATATCATTCCATTTGTAGAGTGATGATCCAACGCCAGGTATCGATTTAGCACCGATGTCAGTATTCTGGCCCTGGTAGTTGTCTTCGCCATTCATTTGCAGCTGCCCTTTGGTGCCATTGCTGTGAGTTGAAAATGAATCTACATCCGAGCTATTAGCATTATAATACAGTTGCATGCAGCGAAAGGAAACGCCGAGGGAATGTTCATAGTAGTTTAGGTTATCGGATCAGGGTTGGACCAGGAGACGTTGTTTTGTGCAAGTCACGTTATGTCAAGAGCGTTGAGGATGCTGGCAGTGTGTTAGATATAGAAGGAAAAGACATTGGAGGTGTAGGCCGGAAGAAGGGATATTTAAACTAGAGTTCCAGTGATTTCATATTTCAACTTGCTTTGTTGGTTAACGAACTCATAACGTCCCAACCTGCATCTTGCACAACCGCCAGGCACTTCATGAATGAGAAGCCAGGAAACACGATTTAGTACTCCCGGTGAGAACAGAGTACAACCCGTGGCGTTGCTTTTGCATCACACACCATGTTTACTGCTCAGACCTCATGTATCTCGCAGCACACTGAGTAGTTCTCAGGTTGTCCCAGCTGTGCACCCATCCAACACAGCTTCCAACACACCTAGCGGTGGAAAACGCACTCGCGACTGATATGATAAGATAGAGAATCCCACATTCCTCGTTTTGCAATGCGTTTAGCTCTGCGAAATGGGGCATTCCACCTGGAACATGATGCTATACAGGATCGATGGTTGGAAGTATTGTGCCAAGAACGAGTGCAATGCTATGATCAGCGCACGAGGAAGGCACAAGCACCCCTCAAGCGGTGCCAATTGGCCTTAAGACGTTTCTGTAACAGTGAATATCAACGCTGAGTTTACTCTGATGCCAGTTAACCCCATATTTGAATGCGTTTCAAGGGATGCCATCCCCACATATTGTCCGGGTTGAGTGTCTGGTGCGTTCAGCACTGTGCCTACCTTTCTTTTCAAATTCGGCCTGAGTAGCTCAATTATGAGTCTACCTCGCCTGCCGTTCCACATGCGTGCACAGGAAATTTTTTTTACATTCTTAACGTCCAACATCTACATTGCATCATGCCTCCCAAAAGCCCTCACCATAACACGACTCTGGTCGTATGAAATGTTCTAAGTTCTGCCAATCATCAGAATCAACAAATGCATGGGACTTTGGGGAATGCTCAACTTCCGCCTGCCTAGAGACGCGTTTCTGTACCAGCTCACGAGAGGGTATCCTCCCTAGGTGGGAGTTCCGTAGTCTCTACCATCCAAAGTCAGGACACCACCCCCTCATATTCGCTGAACAATTCTCACGTTGCAGATGATACTCACCGCGTGACTTCCACCCCATCATCTACACAGCGCTGGTCAATACATAGTCCAACTGTCACGCTGGGTACAAGCAGTCGTAGAACACCAGCACCGGGTGAACCTCACAGACAGACTCAACCGATCACATTGTATCCAACCCTGCATCCGGCACTCGTATCACTCCCACTCCCCTGAGCAGTCTTGGAAGCCTGCCTACCCCCATCCCTAATCCAGAATCTCGCAGGATCTTTACAAAGCCACTGCGAATGCGAGCTACCGAAAAGAATCTGGGACAGAGGTGGTGGCAAGTCCAACCGCAGGCTGTGTCTACACCTCGATCAATGGTCTCCGGCAGCCGCAGCATCCATCGATTTCCTAACTGAGACATGCCGCGGCTTGCGCTTGCACTGGGCAGACTCCTGCAGCTGTACAAGTCGAATAGACCACCATTGATTAGTGCCAGCAACTTGAACACAGTAAGTCACCATGCAACGCAACGCATTACAAAATCATTAGATGAACCCACACACTGACAGATACTTTAGACATACTGGAACACCACTATGCAGCGAAATATCATTTGGTCGATGACATTTTAAACACACACAGAGGAGATCTTGAAGGAGGAATGCTGACGCAATGGGCCATGATGGATATTAGACACCGAAACCAGTACCAGGTTCGAGAACAAGTCACTATGGCTAAATCATATTTCACTCACTCAGCAAGGGACAACACATCAGAGCTTTATCATCTCCACTGCTTTGAATCCAACCCAGAGCATTTGAAATTCACTGATTCCCTTCTTGCAGACAATAAGTATCTGTATCCTGTAGCGCAGTGTGTGGAAGGTGGTGTACGCGGCACAAATCCAACCCAGAGAAAGTCAAAATCTGCTAACGAATTGCCAGTGTCCAGTTTACTTCGTCGCGGAAGCGGTTGCGCGGTTTGTCTACATTAAATTTTATCATCGGGCAAATAACCGCTGTCAGTTTGCTGATGGATTTCACAATTCCATGATCAACGACAAGGACCGTCATATACCCTCGCATCTGATTACGTTTACCTGCACCACGTTGCGCCATACTCCCCTGGAGTGGCAAAAGAACAAAGGTGTTCATCCGAAAGATTCCAGGTCAACGCTGAATGCGAACAGACCTGATGGCTCCAAATGCTTCAATTACAGGGATGACGGTGGGAAGAACGCATCCTGCTGCTCTGCAACAGGTTGCATGTTGGTAACCTCGCCTTGTGTTTCTGAGTCGTATATATATTTGATGAATACCAGGAACACACTACCGGAGAGCTAACAACAGAGAGTGCACAAAAACACCCTTGTAATAGTCAAGTGTCAGATCCGAAAGACAGAGAACCCAACGCCTGCCATTGTCATCAGCGTGGACGCAGCGCGTGTTGCTGATGCTATTCTTCTTGCCTATTTGGCCTCCGAAGTGGCGCTGGAGGAGCCTGAGATCCGACGCAGTGACCCAAACATCCTGATAGACAACAATTGCACAGATCATGAATTGCATTTTGGGATGCCACGGGTCAGTGGTGCTCAAAAAGATCAAGGTGATGACAGGGACAAGTGCGATGCCATCCCCAGCGCCAGCCTGCGACGATGTCCCGCGACTGAACTCGCGAGATTTGACCTTGGAACAAGTGATGTCGACTAGTCTTAGTGCCAGGATGGCGATGATATGGATGCAGATGTGGATCAGTGGGAAACAGCATCGCAAGCCAATCATGGATCTACGCAGAATGTGCATGATTGCAGGCATAGTGGGTTTGACCTTGGAACCGGTGATGTCAACAGGTATCTGTGCGAGGATGGTAACGATGCGGTTACGGATGAGGAGGAAGATGCATCACAAGCTGATGATGAATCAATGCAGAATGTGGAGGACTGAGGGCATAGTGCGTTTGACCTGGGAACCAGTGATGTCAACAGGTATGAGTGCGAGGATGGTGCCGATGCGGATACGGATGAGGAGGAAGAAGCATCACAAGCCGATGATGGATCAATGCACAATGTGGAGAACCGAGGGCATAGTACTAGAGAGTGTGAAAATTGGACAGTATATATCAGACATGTAAAATTTGATAATGGTGAAGCAAATGCAACGGCAAGCAATGATTTCCAAGCGAAGACTGTATTGCAATCATTCGCAAAATCTCAAAGCTGAATATATTAGGGGAGAGTGTGGCATGTGGCTATCGGCCAAAGAAAGGCATAAACATCGCCAGGTGGTGTGTAAGCGGCTACAGCATAACTGCAGCCTCTGCCAATAGTGTAACACACTTGTGGTTCAGATGGTACGTATAGGTCACCACATTCCGGGCCCAAAGTAAACAAAGTAAGTATGCAATGTGATCAGTCACCTGGGCGACAGGAAGCAGGAAATTCTCTGTCAGAGGATACGAGAGTCGGTGAGAGCTGTCAGAGCCGTCCGGAACACCCGGTTGTTTCTGAAAGAAACTATGGTTGTTGCTGATGAATTATTACATTAGGTAGCGATTCCACATGTTTAGTGGAATTCCCCAGTTAGTAAGTCCTTAGCTGCCAGTTTGAAGCATTGAGTCTGTCAATTCTATCAATGGAGTTGAAATCTAACGGTAGAATATGAATCTCCTTGGTGAACCTACTATTGTATTTGTTCGACTGCCTTTTCTCTGCTGTATGGCCAAAGCTGTTTCCTGAACAGTTGTGCATGTCAATTCAGAAACTTTTGACTCTGGTAATTCATTGAAGATTGCAATGTCCACTGTCGCCAGAATGTGTTTCCCGATTGGGCTGGTCCCATGTTCTGTCGGATTGCGAACAACTTCACGACAAATGATGTATATGATGCCATGACATCTGGTCTCCGCAATTGCGCAGTGCAAATTGAATCGCCACAAAGGCGCATGTCCAGAATTATTCCAAGCAATAGGATGCTTCGAGCCTACATTCATAGAAGCCCAACAAGCATCAAATATGATTCCTAAAACAAGGTTGCTCAAATCACAAATAAAGACACCGCCATGGTTGGAAGCTATCTTAACCTTTAGCAACGAGGTATTTAAAGATTGGGAATCCGCCATGTTGGTAGGGATTTGAATGTTGTGTTATTCGAGTTGAAAGACTTTCAAATGTTACCTCATTATTAAGTAGAACGCTGGTTCTTATATACTGAGTGCAGTGCTACGCGCAAGACAAAAGTAAGACCTGTGAAACATTGCATGCATAGTTGTGAGGTTGAATACAAGGACAGATTGAAAAGACTAACTATTAAAAACTCCATTTCAGAATGATGCAATGCAGTTCGTTGCTTTTAAGCCTACAGAGCCCCACGAAGACTTTTGCCACTCCTTGGATGGTTATTTTTAAGATGCAGTAGCAGATTCGCAAGTAGCATGTTTACCCATAATGGTGATCAATACTCTGAATATGGGTCAATGTCGATGCTCAGCTATTGGATTACGCTTGTTGCGAGACCACACATTGTAGACGCTTGGTTGACGGTCATTTGTATGAGATCGTAGAGATGTTGTGAGATAATTTTTTGTTTGAAAGGTGGCCAATTGTCCGATAATCGGTTACTGTGGTTGCACATTGCTTGGATTATCCATGACACAAGGCCAAAAATCGTTAACACTCGATTGACGAGTACATTGAGGATGGGGTAATGAGGTTGTCGCTTTGCTCATGTGCTACAAAGCCAACAAATACATTAGGTTTGGAAGGGTGCATAAATGCAGCCCTTCGATTGTTGAAAGTGTACGAATTGAAATATTTGACACTCCATTGACGCTGACATTAATGAAACCCTAAGAATCATTGTACTCTCAATAATTATATGCTACGAATCATATAGTCATATTTCATAGCCAATATTCCATCTGTCTGTATCATGATTTCAATCCTGAAGTGTTCTGGCATCTCACCGTCGGATCTACCACTTGCCAAGTTGTCTGAGGTATCAATGATATGGCCCTATCTCATTGCCGCGCTTTCGGCCGGCAATTTATGCCATGAACATCTTTCCACAAGCGTTTGATTATCATTGCCTAACTTCCTCACCTTTCCTCATCCAGCTTCTTCTCCTAGATTTCCATGACGTACCATAAGCAATAGAAAAATTTCAACCATGTGCACCAGGTCTGCGCGGAGAGTTATGCAGTTGGATACATGGATGAATGCTGCATGGCAGTCGTCATTCAGACAGATTCATATTGAGCACTGACCGCTCCTTCTATGACTCTTATGACATTACCCACTACAGTTTTGTTAGTGAATTTCATCTCTAATTTAATTTTTGCTTTGACACTTGGCATGAACAGGAGTAAACACATCGAGTTTTTTGGTCATCTTACAGCCTCATCTGTATTCGAGAACTTTCACATGGTGTGTATGACCTTAGCTCATGCACCGATGAATACTTGTGTCTCACAATTTGGTTACTGAAACTATGAAAATTCTGACCCATCGCAAAATTGGTACACGAATTTCTTTACAGTTAGATGTGACATCAGAAAATGCAATTTGGCTGTCTATTCCACTGGGAATGCAGGAGTTGGTACGATTTGCTCGTCCGAATCCAATTTCTATATGTTGATGAGCAGGGGAGGCAATATGCAGTGGTAAATGCTTATGGGTTGAATAGAATTCACATTCTGAATAGGGGAGGAATCCGCATTTGTGTCGGGCAGAACACACAGTATGCCGTTGTTTCACTGCAGCATCCCTTAATGTCGCCTGATATGACTACTTCCGGCTCGAGGATTCCTTTGCGGTAGATGCAACCTTCTGAGGACAATATCAAGACACTCCATATGCTCTGCATATGATGCGGGTGCAGGAGCAGCTTCATCCTCATCCAGTTGCGGTTTAACAACTTCAAGAACCCTCGATTCAGTTGTGCTGTACTCTTTATGTCTTTCACGGGAGTAGTTGGCTGCATCCTCCCCTCCCAGTTGTGTCAATTAGTCAAGTTTTTTCTGCTTCTGCCTACACCTCTCCATGCATTGCTGTGCCATTTTGGAGATTGTGCCCATTACCCTGCCGGGTTGGACATCTTCCCACCGCTTGCCCAGCTCTGAACCTTGGTCAACATCATCTTCCGCATCCTTCTCATCGTTGGAATATGAAAGCTTGCTCAGACTGTATATGATATCACTTAACATCTCCCGGCACATTTTTTCGCTCTCTCTGCTTGTCAATCCTGAGTTCTCAGCTTTCCTCATATGTTCCTGCACCCGCTTAGTCACTGTGTCGGCCTCTTCAATTCGTTTTCTTGCCACAGCAGTTTTTCTCTCTGCATATGCCTCGATCCGTATCTCTTTCTTTTCATTCCTTAAACACTGCACTGCCCATCGTTTCTCCGCCGCTAGCTGCTATTTGGATCGCAAGATGTGCCATGCTCCAAAGGCTGGGAATGTTTCAGCTTCCAGGCTGTGATTTGCATTGATGTACTTGATGATAATGTCGTGTGGAACGCTTCTTCGATTTGGTGAATCTGCTCACTGGATGCGGGGAAAAGTCCTTTGTCCGAGCATGGACCAGTGTAGTTTGTATTGACGTTGTTGTTTGGCAAGAGGTTGGATGTTGCAAGTTCTGGATAATATGGAGGCAAGCTGCGTCTCTTGTGTCAAGGTCGGTACATTGGATCAACTTGAACAAAGTAACATCTGCGTTTTGGCTGACACTAAAATGGGAATAGTTATCATTACCGTACAACATGACTCGATTGTTACCGTCAGTCTCATGCGATATCCATCAGATTTTGTGAGACAAACATCACCAGATATCATCTCCGTCGAGGAATGTCCTCCCTATATCTGACAATGATGAGATTTGGGCTGTCATACACCTCTAGTTAAACCTTTAAAAATACAAGCCTCATTGGACCAACTTATTGCAAATCACCGGACAATGCAACACTCCTGTAACTTCCAGCCATATGCAACAGGATTCATCATCAGTAGAACATGCAAGCTGGCGGTTACTTATTCCGTTCTCACTTAATGCTAACTATATATTCCTCCGGACTTCCCACTTCTTTTCATCATCCTTTCCCTCTCTTCGTCTACACCAGCAAATCATGGCAACGAAAACACTTCTGCCTGGAGAGAGTGGATCTGAATTTCATGATATGCTTCTCCGGGAGTGGGAGGAACGGGCTCTGATCACCTTGAGGGAGGCAATGGAAGGGTATATGGTTCAGGTAGTAGCCGAATATCACTGTTAGATGCAGCAAATAATTCCTTGTAGGTTTGCAACATGTCTGCTACGATAGCAAGGCATGCAGGTCACATTCAGCTGGAACAGTCTGACATGCGCCTAGCCTTGAATATGGCCAAAATGGCCAAAGCAGGGCATTCAGGCACTAGAATAGCAGAAACTCACTACCTGATCTTGACACCTCGCACCAAAGTCCAAGAAGAGACCAAGTGGGGAGTTGAGTTTCCTGAGCATAGAAAGGTGAAGGTGCAATCGCAAGACACCTACACAGACAGATGCCTTCCTTGCCAAAATGATACCGCAAAGAATCCACAGACAAACTGGAGTAGTGTTAGCAACGGTTCAGTTTTCGGACCGTTTCTAATATAGTGGTTCCATGAAGACCCAGCCCCAACCAGTTCGCTCCGGGTTTGTGCCAAATGGTTCCCTCAATCAAGTCCATGAATATTCATCACATAGTTTAGTGTTTAGTATGTGAAATATGCAGCATTGGACAGGGCATCTTTTGGTGGTCTCGGATTGCTGATATCTTGAAAACCCAGCAAG
>Ga0307512_10003803_pt1 | contig 17044 bp, 14 predicted proteins | sample 14_EM_MG_FD_200267 | JGI IMG/M metagenome (GOLD analysis project Ga0307512, IMG submission 200267) | Populus trichocarpa ectomycorrhiza microbial communities from riparian zone in the Pacific Northwest, United States - 14_EM | ecosystem: Host-associated > Plants > Roots > Unclassified | place...
GAGGTCGTCGTAGAAGTGTTGGGCGTCGGCGAGGGTCTGGTGTGCGGTGAAGACGGCCTCGGCGTACCGGGCGGCGAAACCGCGGCCGTTCTCCGAGGATCCCGCCTGCACCAGCACCGGGTGCCCCTGCGGTGAGCGGGGCACGTTCAGCGCGCCGGCGACCCGGTAGAAGCGCCCGGAGTGGTCCGCCGGGTAGATCTTGTCGTCGTCGCCCCAGACCCCGTTGGCCTTGTCGCCCCGGGCGGCGGTGTCGTCCCAGCTGTCCCAGAGTTTGACGGACACGTCGACGAATTCGGCGGCCCGTTCGTAGCGTTCCCGGTGGGCGGGCAGCGCGTTGAGGTTGAAGTTGCGCGCCGCGTCCAGCCCGGCGGTCGTGACGATGTTCCAGCCGGCCCGGCCGCCGCTGATGTGGTCGAGCGAGGCGAATCGGCGGGCCAGGTTGTAGGGCTCGTTGTAGGTAGTGGACGCTGTGGCAATCAGTCCAATGTGGCTGGTCGCGCCGGCGAGGGCGGTCAGCACCACGGTGGGCTCGAGGGAGCCGGCCGGGCGGCGGCCGACGTTGCTCCACAGCACCGGCCCGTCGGCGAGGAAAACCGAGTCCAGTTTCCCGCGTTCGGCGATCCGGGCCAGGTTTTTGAAATGCTCGATGTCGATGTGGGCGTACGGGTCGCTCTCCGGCAGCCGCCAGGCGGCCTCGTGGTGTCCGACGTCCATCAGGAAGGCGTTGAGGTGCAGTTGACGGCTCATGGCTTGCTCTCTCATTCCGTGCGCCAGGTGGAGAATCGGCGTTCGACGGCCAGCAGCAACTGGTTGACCACGAGGCCGATGACGGAGATGGTGATGATTCCGGCGTACATGTCGGGGACGGCGAAGTTGTACTGCGCGTAGTTGATGAGGTAGCCCAGTCCCGCCTTCGCGCCGACCATCTCCGCGGCGATCAGGATCAGGATGGAGAAGGCGCCGGCCAGCCGGATGCCGGTGAAGATCGTCGGTACGGCCGCCGGGAGCACCACCTTCTGGAACAGCCGCACCGGTCCGAGGCCCAGCGAACGCGCCGACTTGATCAGCAGCGGGTCGACGGTGCGTACTCCGCTGATCGTGTTGAGCAGGATGGGCCAGGTGCAGGCGTAGAAGATGATGGCGATTTTCGACGTCTCGCCGAGGCCGAGGATGAGCACGAAGACCGGCAGCAGCGCCAGCGCGGCGGTGTTGCGGAACAGCTCCAGCAACGGGTTGAGCAGCGTGGCGACCGGCTTGTACCAGCCGATCACCAGTCCGAGCGGGATCGCGGCGACAATTGCCAGCCCGAAGCCGCTCAACGAACGGATCAGGCTCGCCTCGGTGTGCTGCAGCAACTCGCCCGAGGCGGCCAGCTGCCACCAGGCCACCAGGACCTCCGACAGCGGTGGCAGGAAGGTGGCGTCCACGACGCCGAGCCGGGGGAGGACCTCCCAGATCAGGGCCAGGGCCGCGATCGCGACGCTGCGCTGGGCCACCGCGCCGGCGAACCACCGGAGCTGGGACCGGCGGGGCCGGGCCGGGGTCTCGGTGCGCGCGCCGGCGGCGGTTGCGGGGACCACGGCCGGGGTGACGAGCTCGGCGCGGAGGTCGGTGATGCTAGACAACGGATGCCTCCTGACGGTCGCGGGTCAGTTCCTCCTGCTGCGCCCGGGTGACCTCGTCGCGCAAGAGGCTCCAGATCTGGTGCCGGTACCGGGCGAACTCCGGATCCGAGCGCAGGTCCTCGGTTTGCGATCGGGCGGTGATGCCGACGTCGACGATCTGTTTGATCCGTCCCGGCCGGGCTGTCATGACGGCCACGCGCTGGCCGAGATAGACGGCTTCCTCGATGCCGTGGGTGATGAACACGATCGTCTTGCCGGTTTTCTCCCAGATCCGCAGCAACTCGTCCTGGAGGCCGTCGCGGGTCTGCGCGTCGAGCGCGGCGAACGGTTCGTCCATCAGCAGCACATCCGGGTCGAAGGCGAGGCTGCGGGCGATGGCGACGCGCTGCTTCATGCCGCCGGAAAGCTCGTGCGGATACCGGTCGTGGAAGCTGGCCAGGCCGACGAGGTCCAGGTACTCCCGGGCCCGGGCCGAGCGTTCCCGGCGTGGCACGTTTTTGGCCTCGAGCCCGAATTCGACGTTGCCCTGTGCGGTGCGCCAGGGCAGCAGGGCGTACTGCTGGAACACCACGCCCCGGTCGAGGCCGGGTCCGGTGATCGGCTTGCCGTCGAGCAGGATCCGTCCCGAGGTGGGCGCGGCGAGCCCGCCGAGCAGGTCCAGCAGGGTGGATTTGCCGCAGCCGCTGGGCCCGACGATCACGAGGAACTCGCCGGCCTGCATGTCGAGGGTGATGCCGTCGAGCGCGGTGACGGCGGTTCCGCGTGCCCGGAAGACCTTTTCGACCTGCTCAAACTGGATTTTGGCGGTCACTGCAGCCCACCGCCGGGACGGAAGTCGTTGTACTGATTGGTGTAGATCTCCGACGCGGTGACCTGCTTGCCCTTGAGCTCGCCCGCGCGGGTCAGCCAGTCGATCCAGGTGGAGAATTCGGTGTCGCTGATGACGCCGCCCTTGTTGGCGACCCCGTAGCTCTTCCAGTAGGTGACCAGGGTGGCGTCTTCGTTGCGGGCCCGCTTGCGAATGATGTCCTGGAACCGGGCGATCACGGTCTCCCGGGGCTGGGTCCGCGACCATTCGATCGCCTTGCCGACGCCGGTAACGAAGGTCCGTACGGTATCGGGGTTCTTCTTGAGAAAGTCGTCCCGGAACACGTAGCTGCCGGCGGTGAACGCGCCCAGCATGTCGTAGTCGCTGAACAGGGTCCGGATGCCGCCCCGGGCCAGCGCCTTGTCCCGCAGCACCTGGCCGAGCGAGGCGACGTCGATCTGTCCCTGTCGCAGTGCCTGCTCGGTGTTCACCGGGGGCACCACGACCAGCTCGACCTGCTTGATCTCCGCGTCGGTCAGTCCGTTGCGGGCCAGGTAGGTCTTGGTGACCGCCTCGGCGTGGGCGCCGAGGGTATTGACGCCGATCTTCTTGCCGATCAGATCCCGGGCCGTCTTGATCGGGCTGTTGTCCAAGACGTAGAAGCCGATGTTGGTGTCTTTGTCGGCGCCGTAGTAGCCGACCACGGCCTTGATCGGGGCCTTGGCGGCGGCGAGCTTGACGATGGCGCCGTTGAACGCCCCGCCGAAGTCGGTGTCGCCGGTGGTGGCCGCCTGGATGTCCTGCGGACCGCTGATGGTGTTGCCGATCCACTTGAGCTTGACGTTGCCCAGGTAGCCGAGGTCCTCGGCGAGTTCCGGAAGGGTGACCTGCCCGACGGATCCCTGGTAGCGCAGCTCGGTTGCCTCGGCGCCGCCCTGGGCGTCGCTTCCGCCGCATCCGGACAAGGCCGCCAGGGCTGTCGTTGCGGCGGCCAGCAGGGCCGCCAGTCCTGTTCTGCTGATCTGCATGGACGAACTCCTACGGTGTTTCCCGGGCGCTTTCCCCGAGTACGACGCTTTTGCGGGCACGACGACTGACCGTCCGATGTGGATGGGACGGCGGGCGGCGGGATTTGCGCATGACGGCACAACCGGCGGCGATGCCAGGGCGTCAAGAAGCGGTGCCTATTGGTGGGTGACCGCGATCGAGCGGGGCGATGACGTCGACGGTGGCATCGCCGTGACGATGATCAAGAAGTGCTGTTTTGGTGCCGCGTCGTCCGCCTCAACAGGCGCAGCTGCACACCCGGAGGAAGTCGACGAAGCGGCGTCGAATGAGGCGCGTGCTCCGATACATGACAGCAACGTAGCGTCCGCCGTACCGCCCCACCAGCCGATTGTGATCCACGTCACATATAATTCCTATAGGCTAAGAAGGATATTGCCCCCGAGTGCTCGGCGCGGCCGCCGGTTGGGCATAGCCGCAGGTCTGACGCATGATTGTCAATCCCTGCCGCGGCGGCCGCGGTCGTTCGCGTTCGCCGGCCGGTAGGGTGCACTCGGCCTGCCCTCTGGTGCCGGAAGGATCGACATGAGCAAGCCGCTGCTGGCGGGCGACCCGGTCCGGCTCGGTGACTACGAGCTGCTGAGTCGCCTCGGTACGGGCGGGATGGGCACTGTCTACCTCGGCCGTGACCACACCGGGCGCCGGGTCGCCGTCAAGGTCATCCGGGCGGAGTTCTCCTGGGACGACGAGCTGCGTCGCCGGTTCCGCAGCGAGGTGAACCGGGCCCGGCAGGTCCCGTCGTTCGCCACCGCCGCGGTCCTCGACGCCGATCTGGAGCACAACCCGCCCTACCTGGTCGTCGAGTTCGTCGACGGGCCGAGCCTCGCCGACGTCGTCCGCGACCAGGGCCCGCTTCCGGTGGAGACGCTGCGCAGCGTGGCCGTCGGCATCGCCACCGCGTTGGTCGGCATCCACGGCGCCGGAGTGATCCATCGCGACCTCAAGCCGGAAAACGTGCTGTTCGGCATGGGCGGGATCAAGGTCATCGACTTCGGCATCGCCCGCCCGATGGAGATCACCAGCCAGCACACCCGGACCGATCAGATGGTCGGCACGGTCGCCTATATGGCACCCGAGCGCTTCGAGGCGGACGCGAGCCGCACGGTCACCCCGGCCGCCGACATCTTCGCCTGGGGCATCGTGATCGCGCACGCGGCGACCGGCCACACCCCGTTCGAGGCGGACTCGACGACGGCGACCGCCATGCGCATCCTGACCCAGCCGCCGAACCTGACCGGGATCGACGACCCCCTCCGCGAGCTCGTCGGCTGGGCGCTGGTCAAGAATCCCGGGGATCGGCCGACCGCCCGGGAGTTGCTGGACGCCCTGCTCGTCGACGGTTCGCCGAGTCCGGTACCGATGCCGGCGGGGTTCGCCCGCCGGTCGGAGCCGGTGCCAGCGGAGGCGGCGACGACCCAGGTGAGTCCGGCCGTGCTCGCGCGGCCGACCCGGGCGCAGCGGCGGCGTCTGCAAGCCCAGGGCTTGCGGCGCTGGCGGTGGGGGGTCACCGCCGGGGTCGTGGCGGTGTTGTGCGTCGGCATCGCCGTGACGTGTGTGTTGCTCGGTCCGATCCTGGCGCTGACGGCGAGCGATGAGGGCGCCAGCGTGTCGATAGTCAGCTCGGCGCGGCAGCCCGACGAGGTCGCAGCCTCGGGGCAGGTGTCGGCCGAGGAGTCGGTAGGGGCGTCGACCGCGGCCAGCGCCGAGAAGCCCGCGACGCGGCAGGCGATGCTGGAACTGTTGTCGCAGTTGCTGCCCGGATCCAAGTTCAGCGATTTCCGCTCGCCGAGCGGCAACTTGCAGGTCCAGCTCTATCTGAACGACGGCGACGGACCGGGCATGTTGCGGGTCACCGTCGACGGGCCGGCCGCGGCCGCGAATCGGGACCGGACCGGCGAGCCGAAAATCTCGGTGGAGAGCTATCCGGGAAATTGCATACAGAGCGTCGTCATCGTGGCGGACTGGCCGGACGGGACCACGGTGAAGATCGAGATCGCGACCTGCCTAGCGTGGGACGGCACGCAGAACAAGCCGGCCCGGGCGCCCCTGTCGATACAGCAGGCGACCAAGGTGGCCGTCGATCCGCGCTGGGGGACTTACATGGACGCGAGCCTGGTTGAGGCCGGGGCGAAAAGTTTCCCCGCCGTCCGATAGCCGACGGCAGGCTCAGGCGCCCGGTGCCGGCGGTTTCGGAGCGAAGGTCTCCTGGAGCCGGGCAAGCTCGGCGGGGGTTCCGATCGCGGCGCGGCTCCTCGGATGGTCGGCGTAGGTGCGCAGGGTATGCGCGAGGAAAGCCGTGTCGACGTGCCAGTCTCGGGCAGGTAGCTTTCGCGGCGCGAACGAGCCGGCCGTGGACGCCGTCCAGGTGTAAACGATGAGGTACGTCGGGTCCCGGGTGATCGGCGGTGGCGGGCCGCCGGGCACTAGTTCATCCCATCCGATCGTGATGCGTTTCATCGGCCGTCGATCGATGATCCCCTCGGGGGACAACTGGAGCGAAGCACCTCGCTGAAGCGCGAGGATGGTGATCGCCACCAGCCCGAACCCGCTCATGGCCAGGCCGAAGGCGGTGAAGATCGAGATGTCCGTCAGCCTCATCCGGTCCTCGTTCGGGACCCGCTCGGTGATCAGCAAGCTGGCTGATATCCAGCCGAGCACTACCGTCAAGGGGCCGATCCAGCGCGGCGTGGTCGGCGCGGTGAACTGGCGCCCGGGAGTGTCGACGCAAAACGCCGCCGGGCGCCGCCGGGCGTGTCTGGTGAGTAGCAGGTAAACGCCGCCCGGGAGGCCCAGGGTAGCGGCCCACGCGGCCATTCCGACCAGGAAGCCGACGATTTCGGGCTCGATGCCCCACGTCCACGGCTGGAGCCAGAACTCGTCCAGCAGCCTTAACGCGAAGGCCAGTGACGCGAACGGCAATGCCACCGCCCGGGCGGCACGAGGAGACATCGGCGCAGCGTAAGTGGTCAATGCCGGGCGCCGGATCAGCCTCGCGTGCTCGCCGCTCGGACGCGCGATGAATACGCCCGGCCCGAATCGGCGAAACCGAATAGCCGTTACGGCCGGACTGGCCACAAACGGCGGTTTCGGCCCGGCGGCACCGGGGTCGACGCCTCCAATCGTACAAGATCATCTTGATTTGTCCTGGTAGATCGGGTGGAAGTGCAACGCGATCATCCGTCTGTTGCCACCATGGGGTGAGGGCGTCCGGCGGTCTCAGAACGGTGGCCGTGTTGGGAGCGCTGTGTCGATCGGGTCGATTCGTCCTCGGGTGGGTGCTGCGCATGCTGCGATGGGACTGGTGGAGCCGACAGTTGCGGTTCGCTGCCGAGTTATGGGTTGCGCTCGTGGCCGCGGTGGTGGTGGCTGCTGTCGGTGCGACCGGGTCGGTGGTGTTTCACGGGTGGTGGCAGCAAACGATCGAGACCCAGAACTCGGACCGGCTGGACCGCTCCGTCACCAGCCGGGTGAGCCGGATGACGGACAACATGACCCGCTATCTCGACGCGCTGCGCGCGGTGGGCGCGATGGTACAAAGCAGCAGCGGTGCCGCCCGGATCGGCGGTGCTCAGCTCGAGTCGTTCGTGCAGGGGCTGCGCCTCAGCCAGCGCTACACCGCGATGCAGGCCCTCGGCTGGCAGGTCCCGGTGAGCGGCGGCGGTGTCGCGGATCTCGTCGTCCGGGTCCGCCGCGACGGCCAACCCAACTTTACGATCAGCCCGGCCGGAACGCGGCTGGAGTACGCGCCGCTGGTCTACCAACACAGCCTGGAACCGGTCACCACCCAGCCGGGATACGACCGGCGGGCCGACCCGGCGATCTCCGTGGTGCTCGACCGCACGCGCGATTCCGGCGAACCCGGGCTGGTGCCGTCGCCGGTCGCCAGCGACCGCCAGGCCGGGATATATCTGCTGTTCCTGCCCATCTACCAGCGGGGTGAGCTCACCGCCGCGCCGGCCCGCCGGGCGGGGTTACTCGGCTGGGTCTCCGCGCAGATCCATGCCGACCGGTTTCTCAGCGAGTCGCTCGCCAGCATCGCCCCCGGGAACGCGGGCATGGAAATCATCGACCACGGCGACCGGCAAACAATCGCCACGGAACCGGAGCGCTACCGCCCCACCGGCCCGTACACGCGCACCGCGAACCTACCCCTGGCCGGCCGCGTCTGGGAGTTGCACCTCGCGCCGCTTGCCCACTCCACGATCATCCAGAGCGCCAACCCCACCGCCAACATCGCCCTGCTCGCCGGAATCGCCCTGTCGCTGCTCCTTGCCGTGATCACCGTCATGCTGGCCGCGCAGGCGCACACCGCTCGGGCGCTGCGTACGGCGAACCACCGCAGCGCCGACATGGTCGCCATGCTCTCCCACGACGCCCGCCAGCCACTGACGACGATCATCAACTACAGCCAGTTGGTCCTCGACGACTGGCATCATGCCCTGACCGCGCCCGCCGACCAGACTTCCCCGCGGGGACCGGCGGACCCGCCCGGCCTCCGCCTGCCCGCCGGCACCGACATCCCGAACAGCCTCAGCCGGGTGATCGGCGCCGCGCACCGGCTCAACCACCTCGTCGACGACGTGCTTACCACCGCCCGCCTCGACGCCATCCCCACCCACAACGCGCGACCGGTGCTCGTCGACCAGATCATCAACGAAGCGGTCAGCGACAGCGGCGCCAGCGGAATGCTCGTCGACACAACCGGGGTGCACCCCGCGTGGGCCTACACCGACCCGACCCACCTACGGCAGATCATCGCAAACCTCGTCGGCAACGCCCTCAAATACGGCGCCCCGCCGGTCACCATCAGCACCAGTACGGGCACCGGCCCGCGGGTGATCATCGACGTCAGCGACAGCGGACCGGGCGTACCCGACGAGTTCATCAGCCATCTCTTCGACCGGTTCACCCGCGCCACCACCGCCAACGTCACCCACGGCAGCGGCCTCGGCCTGTACATCGTGCAACGCCTGGCCGAGGTCAACGGCGGCCACGTCACCTACCACGCGCGGCAGCCGACCGGAGCGTCCTTCACCCTCACCCTGCCGGCCGCGACCGCCGACGAAGCCGCTGCCGCCCAGGGCGCCCACGCCGCTCGCTGACGCGAACCTTAGGACAGTGTCCTTATATACGGAAGCTTGGACGGGGCCCCGATCTCTCGTACGCTGGGGGGATGGTTCGTTCTGCCGGTGAGGTCGGCCTCTCCATCAAGCGGGTTCAGCATCGTCATCACCGCGCGCTGACCGCCGTGCTGGCCGATCTGGAGGTGTCCCTGGCCCAGTGGGACACCCTGCGGCACCTGCACCGCCACCCGGAGGCGTCGCTGCACGACCTGGCCCAGCTGACATTCCAGACCGACCAGTCATTCGGTACGTTGGCCGCGCGCATGGTCGAGCGCGGCCTCATCGAACGCGTTCCCGGGCCGGGGCGGGCCATCCGGCACCGGATCACCGCGAAGGGGGAGGCGATCCGCAGCGAGGGTGACCGGCGCGTCACCGCCGCGATCGAGAGTTCCTTCGCCGGGCTGACCGCCGACCAGCTCGACCAGCTGGGTGCGCTGCTCGAGCTGGTGCAACAGGGGTCGACGGCCGCGGCTAGCCGCTAGGCGGGGGACAGGGCGTCAGGGGCGGCGATACGCCCGGATGGAGGGCAGGGCGCGGCCGGTGAAGTCGAACTGGGTCAGGTTGTCGTTCGAGGCTTCGGCGCCCGGCTGCCACCCGACTCCGGGGACCCACTCCGGCTCCCAGGCCAGGAATCCCAGCCCGTTGCCGCCCGGTATGCCCAACAGGACTTCGCGGACGCCCTCGTAGAACGCCGCCTGCCCGGCCGGAGTCGCCGGATACAGGTTCACGTCCGGCAGCACCGTGTCCGGCCCGACGATGTTTCCGCGCCCGTCGCCGTCGGCGAAGGTCCAGGGGTACGCCACCTCGGCCAGCAGCACCGGCTTGCCGTACCGGCTCACCGAGTCGTCCAGGTTGGCCTGCAGTTCCGCGATCGACCCGTGCCACATCGGGTAGTACGACTGCCCGATGATGTCGAACGGCACCCCCTGGGCGGTGATGTTGTCGAAGAACCAGCGGGTGTCGCCCATCTTGCCGCCCTTGTCGATGTGCAGCATGGTCCGGATCGGGTGCGCGTGGCCGCGACGACTCGCCGCCTCGCGCGCACCGGCGACTCCGGCCTTGAGCAATTGGGCGAGTTGGGGCCACTGTTGCGTACCGTCGCTGAGGTAGAGCTGCCCGGCCGGCCACAGGATCCCGTTGGTGATCTCGTTGCCCACCTGCACGATGTCGACCGGCGTGCCCTGGTCGGCGAAGGCGCAGACCAGCTCGCGGGTGTAGGAGTGGATCTTCGTGGTCAGGCCGGCCAGGTCGGTCGGCCAACTGGCCGGGATCGGCTGCTTGCCGGGGTCGGCCCAGAAGTCGCTGTAGTGCGGGTCGAGCAGGATCTTCATCCCGGCGCGCTTGGCCCGCTTGGCCAACCCCAGGGCTCGGGCCTTGTCGCTGTAGCCCGCCGGCGGATCGACCCAGACCCGCAGGCGCAGGTAGTTCGCGCCTTCGTGGGCCAGGATCTGCTCGGCGGGGCGGATCCGGCCGGCGAGGTCGCGGTACCGAACGCCGGCTTCCTCCAGCTGGGGGAGAAAGGACAGGTCGGCACCTCGTACGCTCAGGGCGAGTGACGAGGCGTGGGCCGGTGCTGCCGCGGCGGCCTGTGCGGGTGTCAGGCCGAGCGCGGTGAGGGCGAGCCCGCCCGCGCCGGCCAGGACTCCACGGCGGCTAACGGATGCGGGACGAGCGGATCCGGGGGACATCATTGACCTCCGTCAAGATGGTGCGCAGGCTGTGAGCGCTCACAGTTGCTCGCCGCCCGGCGGCTTGTCAAGGGCCGGCGTTATCGTGCAGACCTCGAACCCGGGTCGAAGGTGAGTTGGCAGTGTCGGACGAAGTGACCGCGCACCCGAAATCACGCGGTGCTGCTCGCCGGGCGCAGCGCCGTGGACCCACGATGGAGGACGTGGCCGACGCCGCCGGGGTGTCGCGCGGCACCGTCTCGCGCGTCCTGAACGGCGCCCCGCACGTCAGCCCCGAGTCCCTGGCCGCGGTGCAGGCCGCCATGCGCGCGACCGGCTACGTGGTCAACCAGAATGCCCGCAGCCTGGTCACCCGGCGTTCCGGGGCGATCGCCTTCGTGCTGTCCGAACCGCAGGACCGCCTCTTCGAGGACCCGGTGCTCAGCGTCCTGCTGCGCTCGTGCACCCAGCTTCTCGGGGAGCAGGACCGCAGCCTGATGCTGATGCTCGCCTCCAACCCGGACGAGCGGGCCCGGGTGTTGCGCTTCGTCCGCGGCGGGCACGTCGACGGGGTGCTGCTGGTGTCCACGCACAGCGGCGATCCGCTCGCGCAGCAGTTGCACGCGACCGGCCTGCCGCTGGTGGTCTGTGGGCGGCCGCCGGACGCGGGGCTCGCCACGGCGTATGTCGCGGCCGACGATCGCGGTGGCGCCCGGCTGATGACGCAATACCTGCTGGACCGGGGCCGGGAGCTGATCGCTACCGTGGCCGGCCCCGAGGACACCGCGGGCGGGATGGAGCGGCTGGCCGGGTTCCGCGACGTGCTGGGCGAGCGGGCGATCGACCGGGCGATCGTGCAGGCCGCCGACTTCAGCATCGAGGCCGGCCGGGCGGCGATGACCGAGTTGCTGCGCAACAGCCCCGACCTGGACGCGGTCTTCGTGGCCTCGGACCTGCTCGCCGTGGGCGCGCTGCAGGCCCTGCACGAAGCCGGCCGCAAGGTGCCGGAGGACGTGCTGGTCGGCGGCTTCGACGACTCCGCCATCGCCTCGGCCACCCGCCCGCCGCTGACCACGGTGCGCCAGCCGTTGACGCAGGTCGCGGCCGAGATGGTCGAGGTTCTGCTCAGGTTGATCGACGGCCGGCCGGCCTCCTCGCGGGTGCTTGCGACGGAACTCGTTCGCCGCCAGTCGGCCTAGGCCGATTCCAGAAACATCGCGTTCACGCCGTTGACATATTTCGCCGGGTCCGTACTGTGAGCGCTCACAGGCATCCATCACCGTGAACTTCGGGAGCCGTGAATGACCCACAAGGCAGCACTACGCAGAGGCATCGCCGTGCTCATGACCGGCTGTGTCGCCCTGACGGCCTGGACGGCCGTCCCGACCCCACCCGCGGCCGCCGCCGGCACGCTGACCATGCTCGGTGCGGACGTCTCCACCCTGCAGCGCAGCAACGATCTCGGGCTCAAGTACTACGACGCGGCCGGCACGCAGAAGGACGCCCTGGACATCCTCAAGGCCGACGGCGTGAACTACGCCCGGCTGCGGGTCTGGAACAACCCGGCGAGCGGCTACAACAACGCCGCCAAGGTCCTGGCGTACGCGAAGACCGTCAAGGCCAAGGGGCTCAAGCTGATGGTCGATTTCCACTACTCCGACACCTGGGCCGACCCGGGCAAGCAGTACAAGCCGGCCGCGTGGGCCAGTCACGGGATCGCCGCGCTGCAGACCGACGTCTACAACTACACGTACAGCCTCTGCACCAGCCTGAAGGCGCAGGGCACCACGCCGGACAGCGTGCAGATCGGCAATGAGATCAACGTCGGCATGCTGTGGAACGACGGCAAGGTGATCAACAACAGCTTCACCAACCTCGGGCTGCTGCTGAAGTCCGGATATAACGCCACGAAGGCCTGCAACAGCTCGACCCAGGTCATCATCCACACCGCCGACGCCGACAGCGATGCCAACGCCCGATGGTTCTACGACGGCATCAAGGCCCAAGGCGTCAATTGGGACATCACCGGCCTGTCCTACTACTGCTTCTGGCACGGGACGCTCGCGAATCTCTACAACGTGATCACCGACGTGCGCACCCGGTACGGCAAGCCGGTCATCCTCGCCGAGACCGCTTTCCCGTTCACCAGCGCCAACGCGGACAGTCAGGGCAACTCCGTCGGCAACACCTCGTGCGAGGGGATCACGCCGTCCTGGTCGGGCCAGGCAACCGAGTTCACCTACGTGCAGAACACGGCGCGCAACGCCGGCGCGATCGGCGTCTTCTACTGGGAGCCGACCTGGTACGGCCCGAACGCGGGCAACGGCTGGGACCCGGCGAACATCACCGGGACCGGCAACCAGTGGGACAACATGGCCACCTTCGACTGGACCGGCCACGTGAACCCGGGCATCCGCTGGACTCCCTGAACGCGGCCCCCGCACTTCGAATCCGGGTTGACCGGATATCCCCGGAGGTAACCTCCCGCACGCGCTGGGCCGGTCTCGACGAACCGGCCTAGCGCCGCGTATTTTGATCTGTTTGGATCGGGTTCCGCGCGGCCGCCGGGCCGCCACCGACCTACATCGGATTGCGTCGCCGAACGGCTGCCCGGCGTCTGATTCCGTTTCATCTTTGAAAAATCCTTCGGATTCCCTTGTTTTAGGGCCTTTGAATATGTCAAGGTCCAGCTCTTGCGGGGGCGGTCAAGGTTTCGGGAGGGCCCATTCCGGTGAGCAACGATCTACCCGTCCTGCGCAACTTCGTCGGCGGTTCCTACGCTGACCCGGTCGACGGGTTGGTCTCGCGGGTCATCGACCCGTGCACCGGGGAGCCGTACGCGTTGGCGCCGGTTTCGTCCGCTTTGGACGTCTCCGCCGCGCTGGATGCGGCCAGTGCGGGCTTCGAGACCTGGCGTGACTCGACGCCGGCCGAGCGGCAGCGAGCCCTGCTGCGCATCGCCGACGCGGTGGAGGCGCGGGCCGACGAGATCATCGCGGCCGAATGCCGCAACACCGGCAAACCCCTTGAAGTGACCCGGAACGAAGAGATGGCCCCGCTGCTGGACGAGTTGCGCTTCTTCGCTGGCGCGGCCCGGGTCCTGGAGGGCAAGTCGGCCGGCGAATACCTGCGCGAGCACACCTCGTACGTGCGGCGCGAACCGATCGGCGTCTGCGCGCAGGTGACGCCCTGGAACTACCCGATGGTCATGGCGGTGTGGAAGTTCGCCCCGGCCATCGCGGCCGGCAACACCGTGGTGCTCAAGCCGTCCGACACGACCCCGGTGAGTACCCTGCTGCTCGCCGAGATCGCCGCCGAGTTCCTCCCCGACGGCGTGCTCAACGTCGTGTGCGGCAACCGGGACACCGGCCGGGCGCTGATCTCCCACCCGACCCCGCAGCTGGTGTCGATCACCGGCTCGACCCGCGCCGGGATCGAGGTCGCCACCGCGGCGGCCGCCGACCTCAAGAAGGTCCACCTCGAACTCGGCGGCAAGGCGCCGGTGATCGTCTTCGACGACGTGGACATCGAGGCGACCGCGGCGGCGGTCGCGGGCGCCGGATACTTCAACGCCGGCCAGGACTGCACCGCGGCCACCCGGGTGCTGGTGGACGGCCGGATCGCCGGCGAGTTCACCGACGCGCTCGCCGCCGCCGCCGCGGAGACTCGGGTCGGCGCCCCGGCCGACACCAGCGCTTACTTCGGCCCGGTCAACAACGAGGACCACTTTGCCCGGGTACGTGGCTTCCTGGACCGTACGCCCGAGCATGCCCGGGTGGTGGCCGGCGGCCGGCGGATCGGCGAGCGCGGCTACTTCCTCGAGCCGACCGTGGTCGCCGGGTTGCGGCAGCGCGACGAGATGATCCAGGACGAGGTCTTCGGTCCGGTGATCACCGTGCAGCAGTTCACCGACGAGGACGCCGCCGTGCGGTGGGCCAACGACGTGCGTTTCGGCCTGAGCGCGAGCGTGTGGACGCGCGATCACGGCCGGGCCATGCGGGTGTCGCGCAGGCTGGACTTCGGCGCCGTGTGGATCAACACTCATCTGCCGTTCGTTTCCGAGATGCCGCACGGCGGTTTCGGCCACTCGGGCTATGGCAAGGACCTGTCGATGTACGGCTTTGAGGAATACACCCGGATTAAACACGTCATGAGCTACCTGGGTTGAACAAATCCCCCCGCGCGCTAAGAGGTCTCGTATGTCCAATACCCCCCAGCCGGTTGTAGATCACCCGGCGATTGAGCTTGTCGGCGTATTCAAGGACTACCTTTCGCACGGCGACCGGGTGCCGGCCGTGCGCCCCCTCGACCTGGCTATCGCTCAGGGCGAGTTCTTCTCGCTGCTCGGCCCGTCGGGCTGTGGGAAGACCACGACCATGAGGATGATCGCGGGGTTCGAGGAGCCGACCGGCGGGACGGTTTTCCTGGACGGCCGCGACGTCACCGGCGTCTCCCCGAACAAACGCGACGTCAACATGGTCTTCCAGTCGTACGCGCTGTTTCCGCATCTGAGCGCGTACCAGAATGTGGCTTTTGGGTTGGAGCGCAAGAAGGTCGCCAAGGCCGAGATCAAGCAGCGCGTCGGCCAGATGATGGAGATCGTCTCGCTGACCGGCATGGAGAAGCGCAGCCCCCGGGAGATGTCCGGCGGGCAGCAGCAGCGGGTCGCCCTGGCCCGGGCGCTGGTCAACCGGCCGCGGGCGTTGCTGCTCGACGAGCCGCTCGGCGCGCTCGACCTCAAGCTGCGGATGCAGATGCAGGTCGAGCTCAAGCGGATCCAGCGCGAAGTGGGCATCACCTTCGTCTACGTCACGCACGACCAGGGCGAGGCGCTGACCATGTCGGACCGGATCGCCGTGATGGACGCCGGCCGGATCGAGCAGCTGGGCTCCCCACGGGAGGTCTACGAGCGCCCGGCGTCGCGGTTCGTGGCCGGCTTCATCGGCACCTCCAACCTGCTCGGCGGGACCGTCGACAGCATGGACGGCGCCCTGGCCGTGCTGACCTTCGGGCCGGGTGAGCGGGTGCTGGCGCCCGTCTCGGGGACGGTGACGCCCGGCGATGCCATCGAGGTGTCGGTCCGGCCCGAAAAGATCGACCTGCACCGTACGGAGGACTCCGTGACCGGCGACTGCGTCATCACCGGCGTGGTGACCGAGGTCGTGTACCACGGCACGTCGACCAACTACACCGTGAAGACGGCGGCCTGCCCCGACGTCGTGATCTTCGACCAGAACGCTTCCTCGGCCGAGGACCTGGCCAGCCGTGGCGACACCGTGTTTCTCACCTGGAGTTCGCAGCACTCGTACCCGATCGGAGTCTGACCGTGGCAAATAATGTTGACCCCGCTCTGCTGCGCGGCCTGACCCAGAGCCGATTCGGCCGGCGCGACGCGCTGCGCCTCGGTGGTGTCTCCGCCCTCGCGATGGCGCTGGCCGCGTGTGGTGTCAAGGGCACCGGCACGGGCACCTCGGCCGCCAGCGCCGCGCCGGACGCCATCGCCAAGTACTGGGCCGGCAAGACCAGCACCAAACACGTCGACTTCGCCAACTGGCCGCTCTACATGGATCCCAAGCATCCCGAGCTGAAGAAGTTCACCGCCGAGACCGGCATCAGCGTGAACTACCAGGAGGTCATCCAGGAGATGGCACCCTGGTTCGCCAAGGTTCAGCCGCAGCTGAAGGCCGGCCAGTCGATCGGCTACGACCTGATGGTGATCACCAACGGCATCCAGTTCGGGCAGTTCAAGGACTCCGGCTTCCTGGCCCCGCTGGACCACTCGAAGTTGCCGAACTACAAGGCGAACGCCGCCGCCTCCTACTCCAGCGAGGCCTTCGACCCGGGCAACGTGTACAGCGTGCCGTGGACCTCCGGGATCACCGGCATCGCGTACGACCCGGCGAAGGTGGGCCGGCCGATCACCAAGCTCGCCGACCTGTGGGATCCCGCGTTCAAGGGCAAGGTCGGGATGTTCTCCGACACCCAGGAGCTCGGCAATTTCGGCATGTTGGCGCTCGGCATCGACCCGGCCAAGTCCACCGAGGACGACTGGAAGAAGGCCGCCGACAAGCTCAAGGAGCAGAAGAGCTCCGGCGTGCTGCGCAACTACTACGACCAGAGCTACGTCGACGCGCTCGGCAAGGGCGAGGTGTGGATCACCCAGGCCTGGTCCGGCGACATCTTCCAGAAGAACGTCTCCGACGGCTCGAACTTCAAGTTCGTGATCCCGGAGGAGGGCGGCACGATCTGGACCGACAACTTCGCCATCCCGGTAACCGCGAAGAGCCCGCTGGACGCGATCACCCTGATCGACTTCTTCTACAAGGTCGACATCGCCGCCTCGCTGGCCGAGTACATCAACTACGTCTGCCCGGTGCCGGCCGCCCAGGCGCAGATCAAGACGGATGCGGCCAAGCTCTCCGGCGACGACAAGAAGGCGATGGAGGCGATCGCCGACAGCCCGCTGGTCTTCCCTGGCGCCGCGGATTACGCCAAGCTGCACTACTACCGGGACTTCCCGACGGTGGCCGAGCAGCAGGCGTACCAGAAGACTTTCGAACCGATTGTGCTGGGCTGACTCATGTCGATCTTGGCATCGGTTTTCCGCCGCGGGTCGGTCCGGCGCCGGGTTCTTGCGCCGTACTTCCTCATTCTGCCGGGCGGGCTGTGGCTGCTGCTCTTCTTCGCCGTGCCGATGATCACGATGTTCTCCCTGTCGTTGCAGCAGGGCGACGTCGTGAGCGGCTACGTCTTCAC
>Ga0307512_10003804_pt1 | contig 17043 bp, 18 predicted proteins | sample 14_EM_MG_FD_200267 | JGI IMG/M metagenome (GOLD analysis project Ga0307512, IMG submission 200267) | Populus trichocarpa ectomycorrhiza microbial communities from riparian zone in the Pacific Northwest, United States - 14_EM | ecosystem: Host-associated > Plants > Roots > Unclassified | place...
TCCGTGCTGCCTCTGGTGGTCATCACCACAAGATGCCTTCCTTCAGCTTCCCTAATATGCTTCCGAACATGATGGCTGCCAACATGATGGGTCTCGGCAGTGGTGTCAACTTCTTGCAACAACAGACTCAACAATTCCAGTCCCAATTACAGCAGCAATCCAGCCAACCGCAGCGTAAATCCCTGTTCGCTCCCTACCTCCCCCAAGCTTCGCTACCTCCGCTCTTGGCCGCCGGGAAGCTCGTCGTCGGTATCCTCCGTGTCAACAAGCGTAATCGTTCCGATGCATACGTCTCTACGGAAGTCTTGGATGCCGACATCTACATCTGTGGTTCTAAGGATCGTAATCGCGCCCTCGAGGGTGATATTGTCGCTGTTGAGTTGCTTGATGTCGACGAGGTTTGGGCAACGAAGAAAGAGAAGGAAGAGAAGAAGAGGAAGAAGGAGGAGAACTCTGCTTACGAGTCCAAGAGCGCTGCTGGTCGCAAGAACGATAAGAAGAAGGACGATGTCGAAGTTGAAGGTCAGGGCTTGATGTTGTTCGAGGATGAGGAGGTTACCGACGAAGTCAAGCCCCAGTTTGCTGGCCACGTCGTTGCAGTTGTTGAGCGCATGCCCGGGCAGCTCTTCTCTGGTACCCTCGGTTTACTCCGTCCATCCTCTGCCGCTACCAAAGAGAAACAGGAGGCTGAACGTCGCGAGCGCGAAGGTGACCGTGGTGATGAGCCCAGGCGACCGATCGAACGCCCCAAGATCGTCTGGTTTAAGCCAACTGATAAGCGTGTCCCTCTCATTGCCATCCCCACAGAACAAGCACCCGCGGACTTCGTCCAGAACCCTGAGACATACGCTAACAAACTTTTCGTTGCTTGCATCAAGCGCCACGTGAGCCCACCCTTTAGTTTTCCAAATTTGTTACTGAACTTTCATGCTTCCCGCAGCCCATCAGTTCTCTTCATCCGTTTGGTACCTTGGTGGAGGAACTCGGCCCCATTGGCGATATTGAGGTTGAGACCAGTGCGTTGCTCAAGGACTGCAACTTCCCGACGGAAGAGTTTAGCGAGAGCGTACTCAAGTGTCTCCCCCCCACCCCTTGGGTGTAAGTACGGTCTACGTCATGTGATCACTTTTTCTTATCATGTTCACTTAGTATTCCCGAGCGCGAGCTCGAGGTTCGAAGAGACTTGCGGCAAGAGCGCATCTTCACAGTCGATCCCGCTTCCGCCAAGGACTTGGACGATGCACTCTCCGTCAAAGCCAATGACGATGGGACCTACGATATTGGTGTCCACATTGCTGATGTTTCATACTTCGTGAAGCCCAATACTGCTCTCGACCGCGATGCAAAGAAGAGGGCTACCAGCCTCTACCTCATCCAACGAGCCGTCCCCATGCTCCCACCCACACTTAGCGAGGAACTCTGCAGTCTCAGCTTTGGAAAGGATCGCCTTGCATTTTCCGTAATCTTCACGATGACCAAGGAAGCAAAGGTTACCAAGAAGTGGTTTGGCCGCACGGTGATCAAATCATCTGCCCAGCTTTCGTACGAAAATGCTCAGGACGTGATTGATGGCAAGATCCTCGGAGTTCCCGTAGCCCCAGAGCACGACGCTTCAGCAATCGAGCATGACGTCAAGTTTTTGCATGACATAGCAAAGGTCCTGAGAGAACGTCGGTTCAAGAATGGCGCCCTTTCCGCTGACATACCCAAGTTGGCCTTCACTCTGGACAAGTCTGGCAGACCTATTGACTGTGATCAGTTGGTTCCCGACGATGCCACCTCGCTAATCCAGGAGGTATGGTGTCCCGGCTACTTTCTATGTATAGCCCAGGCTGAATTGAGTCTGACCCTAGTTCATGCTCCTTACGAACACCGCCGTTGCCGAGCAAGTTGCCGTGAATTTCCCTGAACAAGCACTTCTGCGTCGCCACGATACTCCCCTTGAGCGTCGACTCGTGCGTAACGGCCCTCCCGTTCGCAGACAATGTACTGACCCACGACACAGAAAGGACTCCAGGAACGAGCGGAAGGTCTCGGGTACCAGATCGACGCCACTTCTTCGGGTACCATCATGAAATCTCTCGAAGCTGTTCACGACCCCGTTATCAGGAAGATCCTCGAGCTGTTGTCCCGAAAGGCTACAGTAAAGGCCAAGTACTTCTGCGCAGGCATGCTCGACATTGCGAAATACCAGCACTACTCTCTTTCAGCCCCTCTCTACACACACTTCACTTCTCCGATTCGCCGGTATGCCGATGTGTTGGTCCATCGTCAACTCGACTCCATTCTTCAAGCTGGTGGCGAACGTAAGTGGTTGTCAAATCCATCCTACAGCAGCTAATCCACCGCCCTCACAGAACCTAAGTTTGCTTTAGATCGCGATGCTGTTGCCAAGGTGGCTCAGCAGTGTAATATGTACGTCGAACTCTTATTCAGGTCTTGAACACCGATTAATAACTTTGCCAACAGCAAGAAGGAGTGTGCTCGACTTGCAGAGGAGCAGTCCGCCCACTTGTATCTCTGTGTACTCATTTCGGACTTGACTCAGAAGTACGGCCCCGTCGTCAGACAAGCTCGAGTGGTTGGCGTCTTGGATGCTGCCTTCGATGTGTTGGTGCCTGAATTCGGTATCGAGAAGCGTGTCCATGTGGACCAGATGCCGATCGATGTAAGTTAAGGAGAGGGAGTCTTGGGGAACCCTGCTGATTGGTCCACAGAACCACGTTTTCGACGAACACACTCGGACCTTGCAGATCTACTGGTCGGATAGGGACGTCATCGCTTGGCTGGCGGCGAACAGCGATGACGATCACTTGAAAAAGGTCCACCGCACTGCAGAACAGAACGCGGTGAAGATGGAAGTCGTTTCTGGGAGCGTACATGATGAGAAGGCTTTGTTTGAGGAAGATGACGATGATGATGAGATTGTTCTTGGAAGGACGAGTGCGAAGGAGAGTCCTGAGGCGCCCCCAGTTGTCGAAACTTCGAAGCAGAGGCTGCTGTCCATGACAAAAGTGGAGCCTATCTTCGAAGGATTAAAGACCCCCGCAGCTGGACACAAGATCCAGGAGATCAAGGAGTTGATGTCCGTTCCCGTACGTATACTCTATCGTTCCCCCCGGTTCTTTCTGCTAATGCCAAAACCACCAGGTCATTGTCACGGCCGATTTGACCAAGAGTCCACCGGTCATCAAGGTCTACAGCGTCAACCCCTTCGCCAAAACGAGCGACAGGAGGAATTAAATGTTCCTCACCCTAACGCGTGTTTTCCCATTCCCCGTTATTCTTTCCCAGTTGTACTACTATCCTTGTTACGTTACTTGCGAATCGTCGGTCCTTCACGTCCCCCCCCCCTCGAGGAGTACTGGGCTCCTTCCCAAACATTAGTCTTTCCCATTCTGATTCTTGTAAGCTACAAATTGAAGCGGCGTGCTTCGCATTCCCTGCTTCCTTTTTCGTATGGATGTTTTTTTCTTGCAAACTCGCTCGGATCTCTCTTCCCTCTCCTTTGTGGTTCGCTCGATGCTGTTGGCTTGCTTTGCAGCTTCTCCTTCTCCGTCCACAATATTCGTCTCACCCCCACGACCTCTCACCCTTCTCCAGTCTGTATTGTAAATCCAATCCACCGACGCCCCAGGTTTTCCATTTCCAGTGATTCATTGAGGAAAACTTCTTTCGTGGCTCTCACCCTCGTATGAGTGGTGTGCCCCGTTAATCTCTCGACGTCGAACTTTCCCAGGCTGTCGTTTCCAATGTGATTTCATTTGTTACGTCTTAGGGCTGCCCGCATGAAACATGTCAACCCGCGTGTACATGATGTGGAAAAAACTGCTATTTGACAAAGTAACGCCCGCAGAAAACGAGGACCATGACATAAGCTACTACTATGAAAAGCAGTTCGGATAGATATGCTCGGGATACTATAACGGAAACGGAACGAGGTGGGGTATTCATAAAGAGGTCATTAGAGGTTGTGACGAGTGGGGACGGAAAGCGAGGAAAGCAATCACAATGAGCGGACGTATGCGACGAGATAAGAAACTGGAGGAGAGGGGATCCGAAGGAGGGTAACAGCATAAAACATCGAGATGCAAGGGAGGGGCGAAGGATGCAAGAGCCAGGACCGAAAAAGGAAGAAACCGCCTATAACCAGGAAGGGCTGGGACGGGCTTTTACCGTCATTGATGGATCAGTCCGCAATTCAGTGGTAGATTTCGAAGACAAAGGATGAACGTTCGAATACGATTTTCCATGACCACGGAGCTGAGTCAAAAATAGAGGAGGGGTGGGAGTAGTGGTCGCCTCGTGTCTGGAGCCTTCTCTGGAAGAAGGGGCACTCGAATTCGGGGTGGGCATATGAGTATCGAACTCGATCTCGTTCGGGTCTTCGGTGGACTGGTGGACGCTGTGCGTCGACAAGTTCTTCGACCGCATCCCGAGCTGATGATGGCTCTGGGCGTGTGTGATCGAGGGTCGTTTGGATGATCTCATTGAGCTCGAGATGGATTTCGAGGAACTTATGCTTGTGGCGGGTGTATATTTGGATAGCTCCTCCGTGCACAGCTTGGATAACTCCCCGAGGTTGAGGAAGTTAGCTTCGTCCCTCAATTCGAGAAGAGTTTCAGCCTTTGCAGGGGGGAATTTGTGTGAGAGCCTAACAGCTCGCGGGAGAACGCCTGGCTGGTCAGGCGAGGCAGGCGCGCGGAGGTAGGTCAGGATGTGTGTGTATCTAGAACGAGAAGGGAATGACCCAATAATTGAGTTTCGACGGCCATGCAGGACATTACTGAATGGAATGGGGGAACACGTGGAAACTTACGGAGCACTGGGACGATCCAAAAACACATGTAGTGTGGCAGGCTTGGGGGCAAGTAGGCCAGACGCCGGGATGTGATTGATAAAGGACGAGTTGATCGAGTCCAAATTCTCCTCGATCTCACTCGATTGCGAATAGACGGAACTTGCCTCGGAATGTTGTTTCTTACGCGCCTCCGTTAAAATCTTGGAGAAGTACTCGGTGAAGTGGCAACCCTCGCGGGAGATGAGAGTGGCCATGGTCGTCTTAACCGACTCAGTACTCGTCTCGAGGGTGATTATGGTCTTTTTTGGATCGATTGGAAGGGGTGGAACGGTAGATAGAAGAATCGGATCAAATGGCGGAGGTGAAGGTGATGGAGGAGCCGTTTCCACGGGGGGACCCATGGAATATTCGTTTAATGATGCAGGATATGAAGCCTTGACGGTCCGCGGCGGAGATGGTATTGGGTGAGGGACCTGGGGAATGGGCATTTGTGGTGGGGGTCTCATGATTGGTCGAGAAGGCGACCTGGGTGGGACCCGCTCCGGATCCGGCAAGGGAGGTAAAGGCGGGCTCATGGGAGGCGAAGGACATGGGTTTCGTGGGGAGGAGCCTTCGCCATGGGTCCGTTGCGTATCCGAACGCTTTGGACGCGAATCGATGTATTCGAAACTGTCTTCCCTCACCTTTTCCTTGTCCTTTTGCAAGAAGGTAAGAGCTTCCTGGGGTGTCCGTACGATAGTCACAGCAGGAGCTTGTTCGACTTGGCCGAAGGCGTCGTTGAGCTTGGGCTCGGATATCCGGAGCGGAGGAGATGCGGCGATGTGCGGGGCTTTGACGGTCTTATTTCCTGACAGCCATGCCATTGTGCCAGACAAGGAAGACTGTTTGGATTTGTGAGACTTGACCGAAGCCTGTCTCCTGTGAGACGGAATGTCGATGGGAGTTGGGTAAGATATCGAGCTCGACGGCTGATGAGGCATAATGCGAAGACCGTGGAGAAGATGAGAGTGGCGAAAAGAGGGCAGCCAAGCTCATTGTTGTGGCTTTATCTTATTTCAAACGGAACAATGAACAAACTGATAGAACAATAGGAAGTATAGTACGATGTCGGGCGCTTATTTGAACTTTCGATCAAAGGCCGCCATTGTGGTCCACGTGATCTTTCATATGGCTAGTATACAACCACTCGTCCTCCCTTTGACCCTCCACTCTGTTTCTCCTGCGCTCTCTGCCATTCACATCAACCGAGCGCGGCACCATCCTCGCTCCGGAGGAGAAGAGGGGGAGAAGGAGAGGGAACGGCCCGTTGACAATCTCGCAGACACGCATTGTCTCAAATGTGGGAGATTCCAGCTCGACGGGTCAGCCGATACTAGACTCGTTCGAGATAATAAACGCCGGGCCTCAGCCGTTATCTTGCAGAAAACCTGCAGGTCTTGTGGTTTCACTCGACGGTCCCATCTCGTAAAGGGGGGTGCAGCTGCCTTCCAAAACCAGCGGAAGCGCAATCGACACAATCCGAACCTTAAAACCCCCGGAACACAAATGGAGATGGAGAAAAAGAACGAATCGGTGGTACGGTCTCTATCACCCGTCGCGCAGCCAGTGCAGGCTCAAAAGCCTACGGCTTCGACATCAGGCGGATCGAAGAAATCGAAGAACATGAGGAAGGCGAGGCCCGGGTTGCAGGAGATGTTAGAGAGGAAAAGGGAGCAAGATCAGGCAAAATCAACAGGCGCATCCCTCGCCACGTTTCTTCGAGGGTTATGAAATAGCATCTATTATTACCGTTGTAATGTTCACCCTGTTGTGTTATGTATGCACGAAGTTTCCAGGCCGTTAGGTCCATGAGGGAACGTCGCGGAAAATGAAATCACCCGAGGTAAATTACCGGGGGAAGGGGGAACGGAAACAAAAGACCGACAACGGTTATCGCTGCTGGGGTGCCCAAAGATCATAAAGTTCCTTGTCTGCTGGGTCGAAACACGTCAACAACGCCGGGTCTGCTTTCAAAGCGACCTGTTTGACGTTTGCAGGCGTGTCCAATGCACTCGACATACTGCCATATGAAAGCCCGCCGGTGACTATGCGTGGCGAAGTCGCGGATCCTGGATTAACATCCAAACTCGTCTGTGAACACATGGTAAGCGTGGGTTGGAGCAGGCTTTCATATCATCTCAACATTTTCTGGGGTTGCGTATGCCACCACCCTGTTCCTAAAACTTTGCTCGGGCGTTCCTAACAAAAATGGGAAAGATTTTCAAGCCTCGCTCCCGCATGTCTATCCGCATTGAAACTCACCTGGAGTCGACATCATCGTGTGTGACAAGGGTGACCAGCGTCTGCGCTCAGGTGACCTCAGTCGTCACGGTGACGCTGATAACCTTCTTCCGCTCGCAACGATGAACATCTTCAAGAACCGTAAGTGATCGCACGCTCAGTTTGCGACCAAACGCTGACCCAAGTTCTGCGGAATAGTCATGGGGAGAGTGTGGCGTCAGTATTGCATCCTCATAGCCGTTTACTTCAGAAATTCACGACCGATTGCACCCCAGACGATGCCAATGCGGCGGAATTGGTCAAGATATCGACAGGACAGTTGTATCTCGTGCGCCCAGGGAACATCAGGACATCAAGAGAATGCATGTTCGTCGACCTCGATGTTCTCGTGGGCGAATTTCGCTTAACTTGAGTGCAGCTACAACGACGCTATGGCCACAATCCGTCGCATTCCTTCCGTGGATCATAATTTCCAACTGGTGGTGACACGGGTTTACGAGGAGGGTGACCAGGAACTGTTAGAGGACGAGGACGAAAGTAGATCACCGCCATATCCCTATCCCCTACTGCGATTTGCTCACCCGTTGATCAAACAGCCGACGAGCGCGTATTTCTCATCGGGGAGGAGCTGGAGTTCAGGACTGGTCAAACCGAAGGCGAACCCACTTTCGTGTGGCGCGATATGGAAGGCGGAGTTGACGAGTTCTTCGAGTTCGTGGCAATTGGGACGAACGAAGCAACACAAGCGCTTTTCGAGACGTGCATGTACAGGGCGATGCATGAAAGAAAATACAAGGCAACGGCTGATCGTCTCTCCGACGCTGATCTCCAAGAGTTCATCTACAAGTCAGTCCGCCGCACCACTTGTTCTCATGGCACAGACTCATGTCAGATTTCAAGGCCTCCGGAACCGAAGAAGCAGAAATCCAAGCAATCATCACCACTAAAGAAAACATCCGAATCCGATCCCACTTCCTCCATAACATCCAGGATGCAATCCCTCACCGTTTCATCCCAACCCCCCGCATCTCAACCCTCCTCCACCTCCTCTACCGACACCGTGACCTCACCTTTCGACTCTTACCCAATTCTCGTCAACGAAGGGGCCGAGCTCCATCTCTGGGATCGCGAGAAAGAGTACTTTGTCAAAGAGACCGATGGACGGGCAACAATTGCCGGCCTACCCACCAACTCCAAGACACACGGTTACGAATACTGGATTGTCGCGCGTTCGACTGAAGGGGATGACAAAGGTCGCGTCACTCTGTGGCACAAGATCGATCCTGATATGAACCAGAGATGGTCAACGAAGGTTTGGTCCTTAACGTGGAACCATATGAACGACAGGGGGGTCCAGACGAGTTGGTGCTTCAGGTTCCTCACTCAGGAGTCGTACGCGAACTTTCAGGAGCAGTTTACAAGGGCTCTATGGGAGACTCTGCATCAAGTTCCTTGGTCAACTTCAAAGGTGGGGTGTTCTCCTGTGCTAGGGGGTTGCTATTTACATGCTTAAAGCCCGACGAACAAACATACGCGCTGCGGTCGAATGAAGATGTTGAGATGTACGACGTCGAGGATGACGAGGTAGAAGAGGAAGCAGTATTGGATGAACTCGACGGTAACGAGAGCAGGCACTTGTTTCTCCGCGAGGACTAATGTCAATCCCCCTAGTCGTCGAGTCGGAGGAGGAAGATGAGGGGCAAGGGGAAGACGACGAATTCCCCGAAGCGCTCGCAAAGGGAGACAAGAACTCCCAACTTGCTGTCGGGTTCAAAGGAGATCGGTCCTACGTCGTACGGGGTAATAACATCGGGGTGTTCAAACATTCTAGGGACCAAGACCAAGTCAAGTATTGCGCAACAATTGGAAACCTCACCAATCCAAAGGGCAAGAAATTCAACCCGAAGAAGGTGCTCGGACCTGTCATTTTGAACGCACCATTCTCTAACCCTCCGAAAATAGGTCATGTTGCACGACTCGGATAACAAGATGATCTTATTCGACGAAGCCTCCCCGAATTCACTCTTCGCCCTGGACATCGAGAGAGGCAAGGTTGTAGAAGAGTGGAAAGTGGACGATTACGTTCCTGTCAACCACATCGCACCGAAAGACAAATACGCACAGACAACGGGAGAACAGACAGTAGTCGGGATTTCGGGGAACGCGTTGTACCGGATTGATCCTCGACTGTCTGGGAACAAAATGGTCCAGAATGAGATGAAGCAGTATGCAACGAAGACCAAGTTCGCCGCCGTCACCACGACGGGCTCAGGTAAACTGGCAGTGGCAGGTGACAAGGGAGACATCAGGTTGTTTGACTCCATCGGAAAAAACGCGAAGACGGCGCTCCCAGCGTTGGGTGATCCTATTCTCGGAATCGACGTCTCTGGTGACGGGCGATGGATCGTGGCGACGACCAAGACGTACTTGTTGTTGATTGACACGATGATTGGTGATGGGAAGTATGCGGGAAGCCTGGGGTTCGACAGGGCATTCCCCGCCGATGCCAAACCGATACCGCGGAGGTTGCAACTGAGGGCTGAGCATGTGGCATACATGAACCACTCGATATCATTTACGCCTGCAAGGTACGTGGTGAGAAAAACCCTGATGTTTTGATTGGGGCCAACGAAACCACGGCTTTAGGTTCAACATGGGGGCGGACCAGGAGGAGAACGCGATTGTCACCTCGACCGGAGAGTACGTCGTCGCGTGGGACTTTAATAAAGTTAAGAAAGGATACCTTGATAAATACCACATCAAGAAGTGCGTTTCTCTCCACTTTCCATTCCGACCCCATGTTCGGTTCTGCTCATGGTCTGGTGCGTTTACAGGTACGAAGATCAGGTGGTGCAAGACAACTTCAAGTTTGGGGATGACAAAGAGATCGTAAGTCCGGGTCCAGACCCGTGGCCAACGTGGGCGGTCGTAAGGGTGGAGCTCTAACGCTGACATGCTCTCCGACAGATCGTGGCTCTGCAGAATAACGTTCTGGCGTTGAATAAGAAGCAACTGAAGCGGCCAACGCGTGCATCCCTCGCACCCGGACAGTTGGCTCCGAGCCACTCGGCCATCGTCAACACCCCTTGGTAATCTCGCTTCTTGTCGGAATTCTCGTCGAGCGCAAGGAAGCAGTAGACGTGATGTATTGTGGGCAACTTTCTCGTTACAAGTGTACGAAGTAGTATAGGTATCAAGAAGGGCATTGTTCTCGTGTAATAGGTAGGTGTACAGTAAACAAATAAAGCAAGGGGTCGTAAACATTGTGAGTGCGGGGTGGTGGTCAAACATAGGAATGGTACAAGTATTGGAATGAGTGTGAATGAGGCAAGGTACAAATGCTAATGAATCCGAGGGGTATATACATAAGAGAGGAGCTGGGGTAGGTCGTATAGGGAGAGACGGAGGATGAGGGTAAAAACAGTGAGGGAGTGGATGGTACGGTTATTTTGGTCTGTTGGCGATCCATTGCCATTCTTTAAAGTCGAGATACCACCTCGCCGCCATAGAGTCCCTGTTGAGGAGGTCCTCTCTCTGAAATAGAGAACCAAGCGCGAGGATCTCCGTCCTCCTCCCCTCTAATTGGTCGGCCACCAAATAATTTGATACGAGGGCAACGATAATCGGTTCCCTCCTGTGACAGGTCAACTGGATGTAAGGACTAAACATCCCCGCTCCAGAGCGCTGGGCGAAATAGTGCAAAGCGCCGGCCACGGTTCCGCTGTAGTCGAAGACGTCGTGACCGTTGATATCGGTGATGGTGCGTTGGAAACCCTCGTTGGCGCACCATTCTAAGAGTTTGTCTTCGTCGATCGACCAGCCAAGGTGAAGGATTGGGGGAAGTTGCCGCATGTGATCTTTGGGGATCAAACAGATCGGCATCGATTTTAGAGGTTCGGCCTCAGATGCGATGAGGTACGGCTGGTGAGACAGCGCAGGACGCAGGATTTACTAACGACGTCGAAGGGCGATACCGGTTTAGGTGGGGGTGGAAACTTACCTGTGAGACTATAGCCGGAATGTACGGAAATACTAGCTGGATCGTCCGTTTCTTGGTTCGCTGCCGCGGAGCCGAATCCGAAGGTGACCCAATAGATGATTCCGAACTCGACATGCGAGATATCGTTCCGCGGGTTGGCGAGACGGCAGAAATGGATAAGCTCATCGTGTTGTTGCGGGTGCGAGGAGCAGGGGAGGAGCTACTAGAGGCGCTACTGGGGCATTCGGCTGAGACCGTCCTCATGGTCGTGGCATGGTTACTAGGTTTTGGTTTGGATCTCTCAATTCGAGAAGTGTGCTGCATATTATAGCCTCTAGGTTGCGATATGTGAAAGGGAAGCCAGAGTTTGGGGGTGTTATACCTCGAGAAAAGGCGTCTGAGGAGGGGCGGGTCTGTTCTTATAAGTGAAATGAACTCGCCTCGGGGGTCATATATGTACGTCACAACGAGCGCGTGGCGTGATGGAACGGGTGCATCGGTCTAGAGGGAGAAGGCAGAACAGGATCCGGGATTCCGTTCCATAGGATGTCATGCGTCGAGCTAAAGTTTTGGCAGGCAAATTCCCATTTGCCTATTTTTCCTGCGGCACAGTGGAGAGGAAACAGACGTTGTTAACAAAGACTCCTCGCTTGTCATGCTGATTGCGATTTCATCAAAATATAAAAAAAAGAATACCGTCCGCTCCCCATCAAAGCCGGTGACGGAGAAACAAGTTGACTCACCGGTGGGTATCACCCATCTATTTCGAAAATGACCATGCGTTGTGTTAACTTACCCCTTTTAAGTTTCAAAGACGAGAGGAAATAGTACTTAGCCAAACTTCCTACCTCTCCTCCTTCCCCCCCTTCCCCTCGTTATCACCCACAATGGACGGGACGCGCCCATTCTCGCTGGTTGTCGCCAATCAACCCCCGGTTCAAACCATTATGCACAGATGGTGACCGGGTGCGCCATCCGGCCCAACGGCAAAAGTGTTAGACCCGCTTCTGTCTCCTCCTGTGAGTTGCGTCTATCTGCAAGCGGACGCAGCCGCCGAACGAAGGTTCTGTGGAGTGAGAGGGACGGAGAACATTTAGTAGAATTCTAGCGTAGAGGCAATCCAGACCCTGGAGAGCTTGACACTGCCAAGGCGGGACTCCGACATGACAGTCAAACTCTTGTTTCCAATAGCCTGCCATCGGCACCGACCGCCAAAGTAACAATCAATGTCCCCTCCCCTCCCTCCGCCTTCCCTTGCGGGCGTTGAGCTTCCACGCCTTCTGATGGATCAGCATTAGGCGCACAGCCTGTACGTATGACGGTCGGAGTGGTGACGGGCGCAGTGTCTTGGCGGAAGTATTGGTGGGGATACGAAGGCTTCCATCGCTGTGACTTGCATCCGCCCAGGTACCAACAGGTGCGCCCACTAAAGTGGTAGAGCTTGGGAAGGGCAGCAGTGGATCCGGAAATAGATCGCATACAACGCCACCTCCCCTCCTTGATACCGCACTTATGGGTTTATCGACGCCGTTTGCACACCTAGACTCGGGCTCTTGCTATATAGCCGGCGTTAGTAGACGGGAACGATCAGCTGTCTCCTCGTATCTAGGCAGGGTGCAATCAGTACTGAGCGTGCATAAGCGGTCGGTCACAGCGGACCTAGAGCTTACTGAGAGTTGGCCGTTGAGTTAGTTCCGGCGGGCAAGGTCAGGTTGCAGAAATGGTTCGTGACAACACTTACCATCAAGGATCTCGATCAAAGAGCGGATCGTCCGAGGTGTCGTGACTCGTCACCCATCTCGTCCGGTCCGGAAAACAACTCCTTTGAATAAGTATCAGAGTGCGGTGAATTGTGTTGTTTTATCCAACTTTCTATCCAGTTTCAAACTGATTCGCGATTCGCTCGGACTCTATCGTGATTTACCGTCGCCTATACATCTTTGTATCTCGTGTGACACGTACAAGCCTCGGTAAGCGCTTCGGGGATACAATCCTACCGTAATTCAGAAAACTCGTTGGTCCGGTGTGAAACCATCATGTATCGTGCAAGGTAATAATGGGTTCCATGTTTGCGTGACCCTCGCACTATATCCACGACGCATTCCGACGTTCGTGACCTGCTAACCTGTCGCCACCTCCAGCTTTTCAAACACTGGTGGGGTCGGACATGCAGACCCAAGGAAGTTTAAAAAGTCAGAGGTTGATCTCGTAGAAATTGGGGGTGAGAGTATACGTCCTGACAACGTTTACGACAACGAGCAGGAGTCTGAAAACACGGACGAGGACGACACCGACAGTGGATCAGATCTAGGAGAGAGCTCGGATGAGGAAGCCGCGAATGTACACTAAACGCACGTTAAGTAGCCGCACAAGTATAATACAACAATTGGGAATCCTTTACTATTGATCTCGTAGGACCAGGAATTCTGACACCTTTGCATCCCCTCATGAATGTCCTCCTCGCTCGCGAACAAGCTTATACAACCCACCACCCCCTCACACACTGACCACAAGTTACGTCCAACGTCAAGAGACCCCGGCCAACCCCCCAAGGCCATTTAAGGCCTTGTAGGCGGGCCGCAAGTCAATCCACGATGAGGTGACTTGTGGCAGTGTGAGCACGTCTCGGTCAAACAAGCGGGACACTGGATGACCGCCGAGTCCTCCGTCGAAACGCGGTAGATCTGGGTGCAGTCCGGTGTCGGGCAGAACCTGAATTCGTCGGGGTGCTGTTCGAGGTAGACCCTGAACGAGTTCTCCAACATTTGTGTAAGCCGGACAGGGGAGATGAACCTCTCGATGATGGGGAGCGGAATCGGAGTCTCGCACCGGCCTTCGTCGCCGATGCAGCAGACGGGAATACTTTTGCCGTCCGTCGCGGAAATCAGCATGTGCGTCAAACACCAAGTGCAGTAAATATGTTGGCACGCCAAGGGGAATGGCTGGGTCGGTTCCTCGGAGCAGAGTGGACAAGTCTGTGACCAATCCAGAACCGGTGGACGGAGGGGTCTCTTTGACGCTTCGCTCACGAGTTTTTGCAACCCGTGCTCTGCATCGTGACCACCTCGAACGGAGACGAAGTATGGCTTGGACGTGGTGTGTAACCAAACGTTATCCTCTCCCAACGTATCACCGAGAATCTTTATGCCCTTCTGGATGAAGAACCTAATGCAGTGGTCCTCGATTTCCATTTGAAAGTCGATGAGAGCGAGCGTTTCCATCTGCTTCTCGATCTCGCGACGAGCGTGATTTATGGCTGTCTCGGAACCATAGACCCTTAGAACCTGTTTCGTCTTGTCGGGACGGACGTATGCCTTGAACTGTCGTAACAGTCGACCAAAGAACGCTTCGCCTTGCCAATCGAGGAAAAACCTGTCCCAAACCTCAACAACCTCTCCCTGAGCAATCTTCTCAACCTTCAGCTTCAGTGCGCCGACGGCTTTCTTATCAATCCCGACCACCTGAATGAGACAGGCCGTTCTGTACCGCGTCGCCACGATGTGTGCAGTGCGATCGCGACCGTGCTGGCTTTCCAGCCTATCGTAGATTTCCTTCTGAGCGTCATAGTGGTCGAGGGGAACGTGGAGTGAATACTGGTGAGGGAAGGCAAGGAAGATCCGTGCATGGTCCTGGACGAGGAACTTCAGCTGGGTCTTCTGCAGCGATTGCCAGACCCTGTCAGCCTGTTCCCATGTGTCGAACCGACCTCGAGCGAAGATTATACCCTTCTGAGAATTCCGGACAACATCGAAGTCGCCAGGCTTCAGATCACCAACTGTTCGTATATGATCCTCGAGCTCCCGCAGGGCCGCGTCAACCCTGAAAAACTTGTGGCCAAACGTCTTCATAGAAAAGGGCTTTGCGAAGCGGAGAATTTCCGATTCAGGGGTGTCTATGGCGACGTTCGAGATGGTGATGGAATTCTTTATGTAGGTCCATGACTCGTGAGGTTTCGGTGGGCGCGCAATGGTGACGCGAACGGTTCGTCCCCAGCACTCGTGACAATTGAGGGCCTTGGCTTTATCTATCGCATCTTGAACGGTGGGATAGATGGCTTGCACCTGCTTCGAAGGGGTATTGAAGGTAATCTCCAGGTAGGAAGATCGGTTGTACGTCCAGTCGTCCATCTGACCGGCTGTTACTGTGGGGACGAGCTCGAACTTGAGAACCTCGCCAAAGTGTCTTTTTTTGTCCAGGGCCTCAACTACCGTCTTCGCATCACGAGCATCGTTGAAAATGACACTGGCTTCTCGTGTCTCTCGATCGACACTCATGCGTAGGATCAGGATGTAGAAGGCCTCGTGATTGGAGCCCGAGCGGATGAGGAAGTCTTCTAACGTCTCCTTCGTGGTCCGTGCGGGTAAGTTCGATATGAGGACCCGACAAGACTCGAGGGCCGTGATGACTTGCTTGATCTCACAACCTGCGCCGAAGACAACCTTGGTGTTGTCGAAGATCACTCGATCTATCGTCTTGGCTGCCGCCTGTTCTGCTTCCATTCGCCATCTTGAGACCTGTTTTTCGGTGGTGTGAGCGGGTTGATTGAGTGGACGGCGGTGAAACGGAATTACCCGGTTAAGGTGAAGCATTTTACAGCCCTTGCCTTCGGGACAGTATCCATCGTTCCATGCGGTGCATTGAAGTCGATGAAGATCGACGTCCGTAGGTGATGTGGAAGAGAACGAAGTCCGATCGGTCGAGGGTGTAACGGGCTGCTGATCCCCTCCGTTGAGGACTGAGGACTCTCGGCTGACAGGGGTAATCTCTCCACCCTATAGAACCTGTTGTGAGTGATTGACAGAAAACAAGGAACGCAACACGGACACCAGGGAGCCTGAAGTGGTACCGACGACAGTTCTTATGATCGCATCTGGAATTGAGGAAGTTTCTGCAGACCATTCGGTTACGATTCCGCTGTTCCAATGATGAGAAATTGGAACTTGACCGGAACAGAACGGTTTACCTCTGGATGGTAAAAATCGCAGACGTTCCTGGTGCAGGGTCCTTCATACAGGGATCTGCACAAGGGTGGCTCGTCCGCCTGCGCAACTCAGTGCAACGTATCGCGTCAAGAACAGAAACACTCACCAAGTCGGGATCGTGATAGCGTGGGCATGGGTCTTGCGAACATTTTTTATGCAAATAGTTCCGGCAGACGTACTGTTTAACGTCTTCCTGAACCTGCTTATGTAGTACCTGGTCAAAACATCGTTGTAAGCAAGGTGGTATATATGGCGCACCTTTTTACTTTTGCCATTCTTGCGAGGGGACGTTCCCGACGTGAAAGAAATCGAAGGGACCTCCTGCGTAGGGCCTGATTCTGTGTCATCTTTGGTAATATCGCCGCTAATCGCCACAGAGCATGATACCACCGCCTGCGGGTGGGTAGAAACAGAAGTAGGGGTATTGTTCAAGTCGTTTACACGAGGGTGAAATGGGTAGAGTGAACGATAGGGTGAGCGACATGTGGCGGGTATAGATAAGAAGGAACACACAGAATTCGTATCGTCCTTCGGTGATTGTGGGAGCCCAAAGGTCGTTTCTGTGGGTTCTGTGGGGTTTAGGGTTGGCTTCCAAAGTTGTTTGGTGACCGCAGCAGGTGTAGTCTTCTGCTGAGCGGGTTGAGACGTTGGCTTATCAACACAGCAACATAAGTAAGCGTCAAGGAGCAGCCCGCAGGTGGTTTACCAGATCTTTGGGGTGGAAATAGGGACAGCGCAAACCACTACACTCGCCTCTCTCATACTTCGCGCACACCGGCTTGAGGGGGGGAGTCCTCATGTCGCGACAATGACTGAACTTGACCAGGTGCGACATCCCAGGCGGTATCAGCAATCTGTACAATAATCTGATAAAAGGTTTCCCACATCTTCCCGATGTTTTCCCGGTGATGTAAACCCACCCCTATACATAGAATCTTCAATTTCCAGACCGCATACTGATACTGATGTTCCCCCACTTGCTCTCTGCCTTCCCTTGCGAG
>Ga0307512_10003805_pt1 | contig 17041 bp, 15 predicted proteins | sample 14_EM_MG_FD_200267 | JGI IMG/M metagenome (GOLD analysis project Ga0307512, IMG submission 200267) | Populus trichocarpa ectomycorrhiza microbial communities from riparian zone in the Pacific Northwest, United States - 14_EM | ecosystem: Host-associated > Plants > Roots > Unclassified | place...
CATCCCTGTATCTCCGTACACCCGCCATCGCTCAGTCCTCTGCCAAGCTGAGTGGCGGTGGTGGTGAGAAACGGATTTTCCCGCCACACCGGGCCTGCAGGCTTTTCCGGCCGGGCCTGCGGGCTTTCTCTTGGCGGCCGGCCGGGCCGCTTAGGAACACTGAACTAATCTCGAAAGAAATTTGGGCATTAGCAGTCATGCAACGCTCATGGACACGTGAGCTGTAGCATCATCCCAGCGATTGTCAATTGGCTCAATTGGATAGTGTCTTATCGAATATCATGGATGCCACGATTGAAAGTCTTCGGGTTCTTGTGTGAATTTGTTGCAATTGACTTCAACTGACTTGGTCGCTGACGTGTCTCCTGACCAGTTGGCCTCTGGAAACAACTAGCAATTGTCTCTACCATTAACCTCAATTGGGCATAGTTATCAATCCTCTTTGCTTCTACAATCTGCCACTGTCAAATCGGGATGATTTCTCCTTCTCAGAAATCGGAACCCATCTCTGGCCAATTGAGCTCTGGAATCCACACGAAATCGTCTCTGTTACCGTTAACCTCAATCGAATAGACTTATCAAGACAGTCTGCGGATGCGATCAGAGCCTTCAAATCAGAATGATGTCTCGTGCATCGGAAATGGGACATTCATGAAATCCCTTATGCGTAATGTATTTGACATTGTAAAAGCGATATCAGTATAGAGGCATAAGCCCGTGTATGGTTCCATATCATAGTAAATCGGTACATACGGTTGGAAATGGGAATGTCGATATTGTGTAGTAGTATAAAGGTAAGCTAAGGTATGATTATTGCTTAATATCTAAGGCTCGTGGAGATCCGACTATATAAAGTGGATGTTTCCTGGCCCTGGACACGTCACGAGCAGCCCTGCCATTCCATGCTGATAGGACCAGTATCATATCATGAATCCATCCATCTTAGTTGGAGTGGGGGCATTAGATATTTCGCCCCACTATATCTTGTGGAACGTGGATGGGGAGGAAGTTATCAAGAGTATCATCATCTGATCATTGAGATGGCTCCTCAATGTGCGAAGTTTTATTGCTGGTTACGAGGCTTTTGCTATGGTGACTACGTTTAGGGTTTTTAAGGCTGTGTTTGGAAATCGTGAAAGAGTTTGTAGAATACATCGTGCGAATGTAGATATTAGTAATAGCCGGGCTCATAACCTGTTGAAAGTATATTGATTTCTCTCTCTCAAGGGCCAAAGTCTGTATATGTACAATCTACCATATGTGTACACATATCCTGTATCTGACATTAGATGCATCACCCTGGTCCTGATGCATATCCTCATACAGTCTCCATCTCCATACAAGTCCTCATTCTTATACAAGACTTCAGACGATGCTGAGACTCACGATCCAAGTACACATGCAACAGTCACAGGCTAGTAATACGAACACCCAACTCGTCAGATAATAGAATGAGATCACTTCTTCTGCTCGGTGGGGCAAACGGTGCGGTAATTAAATTTCTATTTGTAGATTTACGAAAATTTTGTTCATTCATTTCAAAAGTGAAGGACTCCTCAGGCCCGAGATTCGCGGAGAAATAGGACCCGTACCAAGCCCGAGGCTAAGTTTAGTGCCCACTTTAGTTCCGATAGCCTTCAGGCTAAATCCTTTGCCAACTGTTGCTATAAAGCACGAAATTTGAGATTACAGGTAAACTAACCTGTGACCACCAATCTCGGGATCTGTCGTGATTATGGACCGTCACTCGCTTACTCTTGCCTTACTGGACAACTGCAAGGTTTGACGATACTATTAAGAGTAAGAGAAAGCCAGTGGGGAAAGCCAGTGGGGAAAGCCAGTGGAGAGGGGTGCATATTACATGTATATCGCAGCAACGGAGGAGAAATATATACAGGAAATTCTAATCCTACACCTACATATCTCCACCTTCAATATATGTTGCTATAGTACGATTTCTCAGGTGCAATGGCGGTGTATACACCAGCAAGTAATCTTTGCATCTGTATACCGGGATCCCTACATTCGCATCAGTAGCCGTGACCACTGTCCTATTGGAAGCGGTTCATTCTCGGTAGTGAATACCAATCTCGAAGTCAATGTGGTACGTCACGGGTGACATAAGAAACACGGTTAAAAAGGGAAGTTTCGATTCACATCTCCGGGTGCATGGCTAGTTACAACTTGACAAATACTCCTAATATTAGTTATAATACCGCCTCACCCCCGAGTTCACGAGTGTCAGCAATTTCTAAATTCCCACCCGTGTGCATATAACACCCACCGTAAAATCTGATAGCATTCCATTCCCACCCTTCCCTATGCCTCACCCTCACACCTCTTCGCCCCCCGGTTTCTGTCTATGAATAACATGACTATCTCCCACTCACCGTTAGCGCTCAATCTTTCTTTCTCCCTCTCCAAATCAATATCTCCATTCACAAATTACACCAAACCCTACACAGCTCATTACACCGCTCATCCCCTACATCCCCAACTGCATCTCTACACACCTTCTCAGCATTCTCCTTCTTCATCCCCAAAATCCTCGGAATTGTGCTATTCACCTGCATCAGCCTTGGCTCTCCCCACATTGGTGTATCTCACCTACCCATTCCATAAGCCTCAAACCCGCTCCTCGCGGACACTAAACTCATCCCGCCAACGACCCATTCCATCTCTACCTACATTCATGGGCCTCTCGCCTCACGAAGCGTTTCCCCCACAGCCCCCACATACCCGCCTCATCCTGCAAAAACTTCCGTTATATCCACTCCGTTATATGTACCGGCCTGTTTAACACCTCCATCGCTTTATGCAACAGCTACAGAAACCTCTTAAGCGCGGGAAAACATCAAGATTGCACAGTGTTCGCGTATGCCGTGGTGCCTATTTCGAAGCATCCCAATAGTCCGTCCCATCTGTCCAAAGACATGCCCGAGACCAGACTCAAGTTTTCGGGGCTCAAGATTTTAGAACTGGGCAGACCAGGGCACTCCATAACAAGACTACAGGACTGTGGGCCCCTACAGTTCAAAGTGGTCCCCACAAGAATTAAAATTCAAAGTTAATGAAGCTTAAAATCCCCCGATTCGGTACAAATTCATCTCGGCTGAAGATGGATTCCGGGATGCCGTGTCCCGGAACCGACATACCGGAGCCGGATTTACTATATCCGACCCTAGTCAAGGCTACCATCATTAATACTGGACCCTAGTCCTGGAGTTTTCTGCCTGGGACGGACCGGCCCCTCTACACATGTGCCCCAGACGGGACGATGATTTTGGGCCCCCTAAGACTATAGTCCGGACGGACGGTTGGGAACCCTGCCCATTTCTGCGAGCTCGATGTAGCTACCGGGAGAGGTGCAAATGTAGGTGGCGGAGACGATGGAGGAGAAGGACACGGTCGACTGCAATTTGCAATAGGTAGTGCATATGGATTAGGTCGTCTATTAGGTCTAGTGGCAACAGTGTGGTCAACCGTCCCGTCCGTCCGACATCACCCAGGATTAGGACGGGACGGCAGCTCTCCGTCCGTCCCCGGGACGCTGCCGACATTTGGATCACGGACGGAGACGGACGGCAAGGACGGCCGGGGACGGAGCGGTGCCGTCCCCGGCGGTCCCCGGCGGTCATCTACCGACATCCATGGACCTTATTCAATGTACGCCATGTATACATGAAAGTAGGTTCATTTATGTATAGATAGATACGGCTGAGCATCGTCAGCCCGTATCTTCAGCCCCATACCATCAGCCCGTATGTCAGCCCGTATCCATAAGCCTTACAAAGTTCTAAATATGTGAAGTTCTCGGGTTTTATCTAAATATAACTGTAACCGCGCAATGACGGCCGGGGACGGTGGATGTCTCCCGGGGACGGTGATTCTATCGTCCCCGGCCGTCGTCGGTCGACATGCCGTCATTTATAAGCTCAGACGGGACGGACGGATTTGCGCCGTCCCGTCCGTCCTGGCAAGAACTCGGACGGCACTACCGTCCCCGGCCGTCGGACGGGACGGTTGACCACACTGAAATCAACAAGTCAAAAAAGCATCCAGAGTAACATGGTATGTTGCATGAACCTGACCGAGCTGATGTCAAGGCACACAGCCGGTAGGGCATAAGGCACCCAACTACCTTGTATATATCTCGAGTTTTCTCCTGCTCTCCAGTCTCTGTATCTTAAGTCTATTCATACGGTTCTCCCTTTCCATATTTCAACATGGTATATTGAAATAGTGATGCTAGAGAAGCTTGATCGTACTATCTAAGAGACTGTAAAAGTCCTTCTATATGTACAATAGTCCATGTACGAATGCGTATGTATTCATCTATCTATATATACGGCTGAATGCCATCAACCCGTATGGAGATCTAGCCTAGTAAGCTGCTATACGAAAGCTGAGATCTAATTATGCAATATGGTTTGTTACATATATAAAATCTAAGACGGTTAGAGACTTGATACAGGCTCACTGTAGCCAGGACTGATGGTATGGCATACATGTCTCCTGTATATATGTTGTCTCTTTCTTTATCCCTTCTCTCTGTACCATTGTCTATACACGCACATAGTTCACCCCTTCACATCGCAACACCAGTGATGTTAAATTAGGCAAACTGTTGAAATCCGGTAAATTGAGCATCTCGAAACCGCTGACGAGGAGTATCTCGAACGAAGAATTCTTGAAACCCAACTGGAGAGTAGGCTTATGTTCGACAAAGTTAAGTCCGTAGGAGCCGGTGTTTCATCCAGTCATATTCACGGGACCTTTCGTCGGCGATGTTGAGCTAAATTCAGACCCTACTTTGCTTATAGTCAATAGCAGCATCAAGGTAACATCCCCGAAAACTCCACTGATCGTCAAATTGCCTGGATCTGGAGATACTCAAATTTCACCGCCTTCGCTTTGTGTGCAGCACCCAGTGAAGGAAATTCTCTCCTAAAGCACCTACGGCAACATCAAGTCAAAATTCCCAGAGCTTCCGGAGATATAAAACCCAACCTCTTGCCCTGAGTAAACATAGTGTTAACTATCCGCCTTGGGGCTACTGCACCTACCAATAAGAAGGAAGGACTTCGCCGGCTCTGGAAACGAAAGGGATGTCGGGCGCTACTATCAAAGACCCGATCCCCACCTTCGTTGTTAGGAGGATGCCATCCCAACCATGTCGTAAATTATAACGTTTCAAACATTCGGCTCAGTGACGATGGTATACTTTCCGTCTTCAAAGTCATACCTAGATTCAATTTTGTACATCTTAACGTACAAGCGTGAATAACAGCACCCGGCTGCTCTCAATAATAGCAGAGAAGTGACGACCTTCCAAACAAAAGCATCACATTATCCTAATCTAAGTTCCTATTCCTTGAGCCGAGACAGTGTGGGGACGGATAGCAAAATACCAACTATTTTGGTTCTGAAGGAATGTGTTAGGTCCGATTCTGAGAGCTAAGCGGTGACGGTACGTAACCTTAATCTGATCTAATCTCATCGACCAAATCACTGCAGCCAAACCGATCAACGTAGATTCTACATCTATTATACTTCTGTTTCCCTGGCTCCTATTGGTACAGGATTGTAAGACGGAAAGCAACTTTTGTTTTGCGCCATGTGGTTGATGAACTCCGAGTGGTACAGTTCCCGCACCGTTGAGCAGAATTTAGTAATTGCCTTTCTCTTTCTTTGTTGTAGTCATGACGTCATTTATGCTGCTTTTGTATGTTTTAGAGGGGAAAAATAAGGGTAGAGGGAGTGGATCTCCCCCGGACATACGGAGGGGCAGGGGAAGCGGGCACTGTCATACTGTACTGGTCAGTGGTTCGGACGTCAGCAGTCAGAATTGGGTGTCCGAAAAAGTTTTTATTTTGGATTTGATCGGTTTTAGATCATTCAGTATTGAAAAAATCTGTTAGCACAAAAAAGAGTCCGAACTACTGTGACAAGTACAGTACTCTAGATAGAGTGAATGCAGTATGATTAAAACAACAGAAACTTGTTAGAATACTAGCGGGAGTTGATATTTGGTCGTACCCCCAAATTTTTGTGTCTTTGTAGGGTACCCCCAAACCCTAAAGCGTACTTGATGCTGTGCCCAGTATTAATGTGTTGATGAGAGCACTTCCACAATAGTATACCGGTACTAGTATACCTTCGTTTGTCACCCATATGTGCCTTCTCTGCCAGCCACTTTTGTTGCACATATTGTATCTGAGCCACCGCTTTCAAGTAAGTACGCGCCTCATCTGACACAGGTACCTTGAGGCCGCCCAATAAAAAGGAGACTCCATACAGGTGAAGCTTCTGGATGCAGAAGTGAGCGGCCGAAAAATATCATAGCTGATCTCCCTGATATTCCAAACTGGACACCTCCTCGCTGCTCCACCTGCAATGGAATTGGAAATTATACCCGAGTATTTACCCAACTGCATACATAGTTGTATTTTCTGTAGAGTACGGGCACACATAGTTAGAGTAAACAATAAAAACATACAATCACTAGCGCAGCGGTCAATATAGAATGCTTGGGGGTATCCTGGAAAGACGCAAAAGTTGGGGGTACGATACAGATATCAACTCTCGCTGGGGGCACCCTGATAAATTTCCGTTGAAACACACAAATAGTGATGTCAACCGTTCCGTCCGAGACGGCACCAAGACCGTTCGTCCCGTCCTAACTCGAAAACGACGGCATGGCGGCTGGCATCCACTATCCCGGCGGACACCAAGTATTAAAGTGTTTTACATGGCTTGATATGAGTGAACCAGCGTTAATGGGTAGAGTTTACTGTATATAGTGTGGATAGATTTGAGATTTTGTATAGTACAACTCGTTTTACCAGCCAATTTCAGTGCCCACAGTTATCTGCCGGGGACGGCCGAGGACGGCATGTGGCGTTCCCGGAATGTGGCGTCCCCGGCATGTGGCGTCCCCGGCATATGGCGTCCCTGGCATATGGCCGTCATTTCCATCCTACCCTCGGACGGACGGTTGACTTCACTGCAAACAAACTAGATACACCCAATCGAAATGCTCGTGGGATATCACACTCTCCCCATTTCTGTAGGGGAGCTGTAAGATACATTTATTTCGCTGGCTGGGAACGAGACAACGCTTCCGTCTTACTCCCGTCGGAGTTATGTATCAAAAAGGGACTATTGCTCATTTTGAAGTGAGTTGGCTACAGAAAATGTTCTACCACTGTATATGCGTTAGGTCCTTACCCACAAATCTGCAAAGGTATACAAGCATTTCTTTAAAGCAGGGTTCTACTGTCTTTGATGCCAGCGCATCCTGCCTGATGCTTTGTAGCGGTGAGATTGTGGAGGGTGGCGAGGAGTGGGGCGATGGTAAACCTGCGATGATTTCTGCTACGCACTGTCCCGCGCCGGCAGGGATTGGGGATGTATAAGTTACTGATGTGGGTGAAGTTGCTGAAGATAGTGTTTAGAGTTGTCAAATCGGAAGACGTTGTGTTGTGCTACTTGTGTGTCATCCGACGGATGAATCTAGATGAGGGAGATAATGACTAATGTCAAGAGATGAGAGACTGATGACGATCATGGGGATCGATGTGGTTTCGGTTAAGTTACAAGTAGATGATCGGATAGATGCAAGCTCGAAGATTTGGAGCATTGATGGCAAAAATTAATCAAGATTTTGGACAAGAGAGAAAACTGCACAAGAGATGACCAGTGACATCAACCGTCTCATCGGACGGCTAGGGACGGCGGTCCGTCCGAGATTTCTTCAGGATGGATATCTGTCCCGCCCTTATACTGCGACGACGGCATCAAACATTTAGGTGTTCTATGAGGCTAGTGATGAGTGAACCAACGGTAATTGATAGGTTTACTATACATAGTATAGGTAAATTTGAGGTTGGCATAATTCAACTTATTTTACTACTTGTAAATCTCATCATCAATAGGTACCCACCGGGGACTGCCAGGAACAGCAAGTGGCATCCCCGGCCGTTCTTCCACCCGTCCCCATCTAGTCCCCATCTAGCCCCAAAACACGGCACCGTTTCCGTCCTGCCCTCGGACGGACGAAGTCTTTACCGTCCATCTCCAACCTTTGTGGCCCGGACGGATAGGACGGTTGAAATCACTAGAGATGATATTCGTAAAATGGATAGGAACGCCAAGAAGTTCAACTAGAAAAGTAAATCCTAAGCATCGAGTCTGTGTCCCTCACTAATCAGAACCCTAACTACATTTTCACCATCATCTCTCTCTTCACTAATGTTCCCAACGGCCCGGTTGGTCGGCAGGCGATCTGTAGGCTTCAAACGGGGTAATTCTGACGTAGTATTTCTAAAGTCGCTGACAGCCCGGCTTTACCTGTAAATGTCTGCTGTATTTATGAATGCCTGCGATTACCGGCGGTATTTGTAAATACCTGTAAATACTAACAGTATTAACTAATGCTAGGGGTATCTAAAACCGTTAGAAGATAGGTGTTCCCTGTCCCTTGACTTAGGCGTCCTTAGACACATACCTTTATACCTTGTATGCTCAACTTGATATAATACACATAGCCATTGTATAGTTTCCTGGGACTGCTTGGAGAATGCTCCCGCACCATGCAGCAATGTGGCCCAGAAGTTCCGGAATGTAAGAGGGTTAGTTATCATTAAGTACGGCTCTGCAGCATTGCTGCCAGTAATGAATTTAAGGGCATTGAGAATTCCGGTAATAGTCTTGAACACTGAGAAATACTCCGACTCACCGGTTGTACTTAGTATGTTGACACTAGATAAAATGACGTAGATCGTAGATCACCCATTCAAGGTTCACCAAAACATAAATTCTCATTTGACAAAAGCATTTAATCAGTACCAACTTCAAACATAAAGACAGCATAAAAATGACTTCAATTGTTGAGCTGTGCAAAATGATATTTATGCTTCTGGGGAGTTTTGGAAGTATAACGACCGAAAAACAACCCCGCGATTGACCGAGAAATAATCCAACAAATGAAAACATTCCTATCACCAAATCAAAATCACCCTATGCCCTCTCCTGCTATCCTTCCCATCGATAGGATCAAAAAACCCAGCTTTATATAATTAGCGGTTATACTCATGATTCTACAGATCATCTGGGTACTCACCACTGGCTCCCCTACTTACGCGCTCTTGATAGAGAACGTGATGGGTGAGATTCCTTGTCGATTGATCACCTCCATCCAAGACTGGGTGTCGTTGCGGACATCGGTCCATGCCTTCCTAATAGTCTCAGCATCAGTTTTGGTTAGGGAAATATGTTCTATGAGGCTGGCGTTAGCGGACGTATCCTCTAGGCGCTTCGTCATATCCTCGATGGTGGATTTCAAGTCTTTGACTCCAGTCACAACCCCCTGGAACAACGGCTGCACCTCCCTGAGATTGGCTAGGCTGGACTGCAGGGTGTCGCGGAGTGCTTGAAGTGAAGAAATTGTTGCTGCGAGTTCACTGACAGTCATTGAATCCAATACAATTTTAACTGCCGCTGCAGTCATAGCTGCGCCAAAACCAATCTGGGTGGCAAGGGCGACAGCTGATGCGACGGGACCGAACACACCAAATGTAGCGAGGAGGGCAGCCGTTGCCAGTGAGAGGGCTATGACATCAGCGACGACCCAGATAACCGCATCGCGGAGCTTGCCCTCGGACGTCTTGATGTCGTCATTGACTTTCACTAGCCGGGTTTCTATATCTCGGATATTTTTCTCAATGACACTCAGGATGAAGTCAAACTGCTTTGAAGAATTCCCAAACCGCGTGTTGGTATTGTTTGCGGCCTGGAGGGCAGCGCGAACTGAGTCCAGCGTATTTTGGACGAAGATTTGCAGAGGTAGCTTTCCCTGGGCAACGTTTTTTGATCGATACTCTTGGAGGATGGATAAGTTGTATAGCTGTTGGATAGTTTCGTACTCGGTGGCGACCATGTGGACGTACTCCGATCGGAGGCTGGTAACCACATCAAAGAGTGTCTTTCGCTCGGTGTTGCCATCGTCCCAATAACCCACTATATCCCTGGCGTACGGCATGGTAAGAAGCGTCTCCAATTTTTCAAACACGAGCTGCGCGTCATTGGACTGGCCTCGTACACGTTTCCCAAGGCCCTTTGTGGGTATAACCGACCGAAGAAGACTGTCTTTGACGGAAGTCTCTCGGGCAGCGTCACGTGTAGCTGATGCACTCAATACTGTTGCAACCGACAACAGCAAACCACTGCCGAGAATTTGAAGCACCTCGTTTGCGTGTGCTGCAATCGTCTCCCACTCTATCTTCATTAAATCGGCGTAAAGAGCGGGATCTTCCAGAAGCTAGAGAACTCATTAGCCTTCTGAAATAAGAAGAGTCCCTAAGTGTGTCAAACCTGTCCTGATATACCACTCAAATCGTTGTAGATGCTCCCCAAATCCCCGCTAATCTCTGCAGCCATGTTGACCCACGATTGGCTTTGTCCATGAAAAGATAGCCCACTGTTTAGAGTTTTGGTCAGATTGCCAATATCCGACTCGAGGTCACGAATTGCGGCATCACGATCGTTGCGTATGTCGCTTTTCTTTGATTCTTCCCATGCTAAAACAGTAAAAAATCCCCCAAGCGACACCCACCATGGTGCACTCACACTGCTAAGCTCGGCGTCAGCTTGCTTCTGCCTGGCGTCAATTTGTGTATTGATAGTCCCAATACTTTGCTCGATTTGGTGGCTGAAGTCCTGTGCCTTCCCGTTGAAGTCCGCAAATTTGTTATTTGTCAACGCGGCGTTATTTTGCGCTTCGGAGCAGACCTCAAGCGCCCGTGCCCGCATGTTCGCAGCTTCTGTGATGTCTTTAGGAAGAGTCGGATATTTGTCGCTCCACGCCACCATGACCTGAGCCAGGTTGATGACTCCTTCGAGTGTACTTTTCACCAATGGGCGAACCTCGTTAAGACTGCCATTCAAAGTGTTGGAATTGTTGGCAACGCCGCTAGCTACTCCAGCGTTGAAGAGGCTTGGGAACCCAATGGAACGTGTGAAAGAGCTAATTCCACCCCCAAAGGTGGAGGCGGAGTTTCGTAGAGCTGGAATATCGAACCATATACCTGTTGCAATCTTATCATGATTGGCAGCGGTAATAGAGGCAGTGTTTAGAGTAACGGCGTGTGCCATGATCTTTTCGTAGGCCACATCATCTCTCTTTTTGAGCATTTCTCCGGCGACTTGTACAGTCTGGTGGAACTGCTCGTCGAGGGCTTGTGCGCTGGGTTTGACAGGAAGTGGGCAGTCTCCACTCGACGTTGCAAAGATCGTGAGTGCGGCGGCACTGTTGTTGTTAACAGGTATCTGGATACCCTGTCGATTAAGCACCTCCAAATACCTCGAGCAAGCAGCGTTCATATTGTTCGTCATATCCAATGAGGCCTCAATTGAGCTAATGTCCTCGAGAATACCATAGCCGAGTTGTATTGCCGTTACGTTGTCCATGTCCTTGATTGCGGAGACATCATTCATCACTCCGCCCCAAAACCCGTTGAGAGTCCCGTACATATCATCCAAATTGTTAAATGCTGCAACGATGATCCCGAGCTCCGCCATTGCTGTCTTCACGGTCGATATCTGTGACTCGGTAGTTGCAATTTCATGAGCCAAGTCTGCGATCTTTTTCCCAAGAGTAGCTGCCGCAACAATTCCTCCAATCATGAGTAGTCCAGCTCCGGCGGCCAAAGCGAAGTTTCCGGTTGCCACAAGGGCTACTGCAACTACAAGAGCTGTAGTAGAAACAATAATATTAGTGATAAATTTGCAACTCGCAAAATAATTATGACTTACAAACAATTGCCATGGCAACCATGCCCCAGAATGCGGCTTTGAGCTTAGACATTGCCTGCTGCTGTTCATCCAGTGTTTTTTCCAACCCAATAAGTTTAGCTTCTAAAAGTTTCAACTGTATGATCAACTGTGACTTCACATCATTGAGCTGCTTGGTCATTATGTTGACCCCTTCTTTGACGCCATTGACACTTCGCGAAACAATCATCCCCCACGTCTTCGAATGTGCGATGAATTTTTTAGCGCTCTTAATTGCAAGTGCCTGCTTATCTGGATCTGATCCGGCCTTGCTGAAATCATCCGCGTCTTTCAGGACGCCCTTGAGGTAGAAGACGTGGGTAGTACTGAATGCGCGGATAGTATTAACGACTGGATAAACCTTTGACTGAACATCCATGTAGCGGCCCTTTAGGGTCTTGGTGAGTAGACTCAAGTCAAGAATTACTCCGGGAGACGCTACGCCAATATTCGTTCTGCCGTCGGCCTTGATCCACGGTTTCCAAAGTTGTGTCGGGTCTTGGCCTTGGGCACTTGGTGCCTCGATAATGCGCCTCCACAGATTGCCGTCTGAGCGTAGACCCACAGGACCACCATCATTGGCTGTGAACTCTGTCACAGGTTCAATCGATTCAGAATCTGAAGCCGTGTAGGTCGAGTCTGCAAAGTTTGGTTGGAGATTCCACGCTTTCGATTCTCCATCAACCGCCACGACCTGATTGTTCCAGTACGCAATCTTGTTCCATTTGGGTGAAGTAGCGGGAGATCCATCAGAAATGGCGTAGTGTAAAGTATTGTAGGTGGATTCTGGCGCAAGTGAATCCCCCGCAAGAACCAACAGAGTTCCATCCGTCTCAAGCAGGACCAAATGGAACTCGATTGATTCTCTGTCAGCACTCAAGACGGCAAACGGGACGATTCCTGCAAGTTCTACAGCGGGGAGAACATTCTCAACTTTAACCCATGCGTTGACGTACATGTTGGGCCAGTTATCAACCGCAGCAGTGAGTGCGGGATCATCTTTATTGCGGCGGGCCTTTATCCAAACTGACCTTCCAATAGAGAGACAGAAATCGCCTTTGTAGGGAAACATGAAGACTTTGTCCCCAGGACTGATGACTGCACCGTCAGGAAGGCTGGAGAAAACAGACCATACGTCTTTGGTTCCGTTTTTACCTCCGAAAGCGTCCTGCTTAGTGTCGATAAACCAAATTTGGTTCCCTTGCAAGCCGACCAATGGAACGGTGTTGAGTGTGGCGTTGTACTGATCGAGAAATGGTTGGTCCTGAAGTTCTCATGAGTAAGTTTCAGCTGCGAATATTGATCCAAGAGCCTTACCAAGACTGAATTAAAATTGTCGACAATGGGGGCGACAGCATCCGCCATCTGTGTGAGACTTTTGACTCCAGCAGCAAGACCTGGACCTTTCATACTATCCCTAAGTTTGTCTTGAGGGGATTGGTCCATGATAGCATCAGCACCAGCGGCATTGTGCAGCATGGCCACAGCTGGAGCACGACTGGAAAGCTTCATTGGCGGAGTTTTCTGATGCTCTGGAAAGACCTTCGCTGTAAGCGTAGCAGCTTGCTTCGGCTCCGGATCCGAGATTTCAAGGACTCCGATTGTCTCCGTGACCATATTAATGGACGAGCGGATTGCTTGAATAACCTGCGACGACAAGTTCACCGTAAGCGTTAGAGGTAGCAAGCAGGCATGAAGAGAACTGAATCATACCTTGAGTCTCGCCGCTCTTCCTTCCGAAATTTCGGCGGGGGTAGTGGCCTGGTGTTCAGCATGCTCTGCAGTGTTGAGTCTGGCACGGATAGCCTCGGCAGCTGCCAATGCATGACTGATAGACATGGTGAAGGTCGTTGCTTGGGGGATTGTTTTCGATGATGGTATTGGTATCAATTCAACTAAGCCGTTGATAAGAAAAAAGTGAAGTTTTTGAATGTTTGTATCAGTTCAGAATCTGTATTCTGTTGAAGTCGTGGTTGGAAAACGCACAACATGAGTGCAGATGGGACTTCTTTTATACATGAACTGCACATGGTCGTAGATTCCACAAGTGATTGTTCTATGAAGCCTAGACTATCTGGTGCCATAGAATCGAAAATGCCGCGTGAACAGAATCATGTTGCGGCATCCCAAGCTGAGCATTGCATCGATATCCTGAGCTGACAATAATCTGGCTATTCGTTCGAGATCAGCAGCCTTCTGCTGGACATCGGGGGCTGAGTAGCTATCGACTGTCATCTCACGAGCTAAATCTCCCTCACTTGCGGGTTGAGCAGGTATCAGCTGTGATATCAGAGCTGAATATCCTTTTCCCCACCTAGCGGGGTATCCGGAGAGGGAGGGGAAGTGGGCACTGCCATACTCTAGATACGGCGAATGCAGTATGACTAAAATAAACCAAAGCTGAATATCCTTCTCCGGCAGTGAATTAAGCTGAGCGGTTTGATACACCGCATCGGATACGACACGTCGGTATATCAAGGCGAATATTGTCACTCGATTTACGTACACAGTATTACTCGCAGTACTTAGTAAAGCAAGTGATGGAGCTGAATTAGAACACACTAGGCTAGCGCTAACTTGAGCAGGTTATCTTCTGGGTCGCAGCCACGTTCGGACATAGGAAACCAAACGAATAGTCTGCAATTATTCAGGCTCCGAAAGACTTTGTTTGCTAGGATATCACCTCTTTAGAAAAGGCGGGGAACCACAACATGAGTGGTCATCAGTAGCGCTTACGCTTTCGAGGAGCGAAAATCTGGGAATGAGAGCACCCTCAAGCCGCTTAGTAGTAAAATCGTAGTTGTTTGTTTCTAAGATGAAAGTTATTTCTGCACTATCATATACCCTTTCCAGAGTCAATTGGCTAATGTTGACTGAGGTGATAAATGCTAAGCTAAAGCTTAGCAAGCAATGAGTAACAAGCTATGTGTGCCTGTGCATATCTTGCTAACAAACTGCCGAAGCCATTCGGTTGTTTTCCAATTTTTTTTGCGTTCTGGACTTGACTTCAGCTCCTTTTTTGAGTATTTTTAGCGCAGGGAACGGCATAGGTCGGCAACATGAAGCTCTTTGTGAAGACAGAACGTGAGGCAGTGAGATTTTTCTATTGCTAGATCGTGAGTTGGGTTCAGGCTAATTTAACCTTGCATCAGCCCTATCACCTCGCGATGCACCTAGTTAGCGCTGAGTATAACGCACGCCCAAACCAGCGGGATTTCGTCTAATATGTCAAGGTTAAGTTATACATAAGCTGCTGAATCACGTGCAGTTCCGGATCTGGTTGGGACTCGTGGCATCCAAACCATATAGGTGCGCAAACGTGGGGACAGGTGCCTATATGGCGCTGCAACTGCCGAATTAGGTATAACATAGGCATAGATCAACTTGATATAGCCAAAATTATTTATATGTAGACAGAAAACATCCGGTCTGTTAAAAACATTTCTGCGCCGGTCATCCGGTACAGCCAGGTAGGTATCTGTAACAACGAGGACCGTTATAGCCAGAGTTAACTGCACGTCAAAACATGCATGCATACGCTGCATGAATTCTTTCGCTAACGCGCAGTGTTACCAGACCTGCATGCAACTGATTGTCGTGTCCAGCTGAAAACGCCGTAATCCTTCCTTGTGATAGCGCGCGAAACATCAGCTTCTCAGCTGTTACTGTACATATTCTATACCTGTGATCGCCTCATGTTAACTCGCGTGCTCCCAGCACGCAATCCAATGGCACTCTAACAGGTTTAACCTCTTTACCCTGGAACGCAACGCACCGTGATACCCGTTTACAATTCGGTCGACGAATTTCGTCTCGTAATAAAGTTCGTACCAATGAATGGGGTTCCAATGATCGATGATGAAGTAGCTTGTCTTGACAATCAGCCAGACTCCACGACGTCGATAGGTCCGTGTAACTTGCTCGGCTGTTTCTATTATTAAACTACCCGCTAGAGTAGATTCGGCCATCAGCTGCAAGACGGTAGTTCTTTTCACTGGCAAGCAGCGTAACCTACATTTATCTCATAAGGACACCATATTGCGGACAGCAATTACAATACTGTATTTATGTATCGTGGCATCGTCTCGATCGGATGAACGGGCAAGTTGTTGCTTCAGTTGTCTCGTGCCCAGCCGCAGGCTAGGCGCGCTACACATCTACCTTAGTCTGACGAGAAAATTGCTTCAGCGGCTAACCGAGTTTGTTTGTTTGTAATCATATTGCATTCGGCCGCTAGCGGCCATGGCCTATCCCAAACACATATCCACCCCGCTTCTTCTGTAACATAAAGAAACAAAAGCAAAGTCGCAAGTCCTCTTCCCCGTAACAAAAGAAACCGCCAAGCGGCTAACCGAGTCCGTACAACACAGCCTCCTGTCGCACTAGCCAGCCCCAGACCATCAATATCACTGTGTGTGTCTTTGTCTTGTACCGAGGTTTATGGCATCGGTTTGCCAGTTTCTGGTGGTTGGTTAGGTCATGCGGCTGCAGAGTTTTCAGGGTTGCTAGTAGTTTGAAGATTTGCGGAATGTCATAGTGGTGGGGGGGCACCAGCTGTTTCTGTTCAAAGGTGGCGAGATATCGTCCAGCCCAAGATCAACACCCTACACTTCGTGCACAGACCACAGATTATTGGTACCTACATACTCGTCCGTTAGCCTTACCGAGACGATTGTGGAACACATTGCAGAAGATAGTCGTTCTCCATTTGTTGTACTCGACGCTCTCATGGGTGTAGTTACCAGTCTTTTTCTTTCTCTTTTATGTCTACCTGCTACCACTCATTTCGCTTTCGTTTGTTAAAGATGAAGAAGGGCAGGAGGAGGGGAGCTTCCCCACCTAGCCGGTTGTCCGGTAGGGAGGGGAATTGGGCACTGCCATACTCTAGATAGAGTGAATGCAGTATGATTAAACAAAAGACAAAAACAAGTAGCATGTGTGAATTCCAGACACAGAACCGTTCCAGTACCTTGGTAGATCAGGGATGCAATCTGATGACGCAATTACCTTCCATCACTCGATCTCAATCACACGATATAACCCCGTTGGATTGATTTTGATGGGCTTAGGTTCTTGTCTTACTTGGGGTCTCAAGTGGCCTGGCCGCAGCGAAGGAAAGCCTCCAAATCGAGGCCCTCACAGTTCGGCCGGCTGCTAGGCATTTCGCGGTGTAGGATTTTCAAATGGAGGACAGGCCTCAAATTTTGCG
>Ga0307512_10003806_pt1 | contig 17036 bp, 7 predicted proteins | sample 14_EM_MG_FD_200267 | JGI IMG/M metagenome (GOLD analysis project Ga0307512, IMG submission 200267) | Populus trichocarpa ectomycorrhiza microbial communities from riparian zone in the Pacific Northwest, United States - 14_EM | ecosystem: Host-associated > Plants > Roots > Unclassified | place...
AACCCTGACTGCATCCACCCACGCGCCGCTCCTCACCACAAACCCCCTCAACTCCTCTCCCGGCTGAAACACAAAATCTACCTTCCCTCCCCCTCTAGTCCCAAACAGTACCCCCTCCGAGGAAGTGCCAAAGAATTCGAGCCCATCTAGAGCTGTGCCGGAGTGGATTCGCAGGCGCGTCAGAGGCGCCGGGATGAGGATGCGCTGGAAATTTCCTTTCCCGGTGCCGACGAGTGGGGTGCGGTAGGTCCCCGACGACGGGAGGAGCGCAGATGTCGATGGAATGGTGAGTACCGGGGAGCGCGAGAGGATGGTGAGTCCTGTGTCTGTGGGCGGGTATGGGATGAGTGCCGAGGTTTGGTTGGGTTCGATGGTGGAGGTCGGGTGTTCGTTGCCCGAGGTGCGGAATTCAATTAGGTGGATTGGCGTGGGGGAGGTGATGAGGATGCCTGCGGGGACGGGGGAGGCGGAGATATAGCCGGGGGTGCAGGGAGGATCGGAGGGGAGTGTGAATGCGAGGTGGCGGAGGAAGCGGAGGGTGTCGTGGCGGTGCCAGTGGCAGGTTTCGCCTGGGGAGAGGACAGAGAAGGAGCGGTGGAGACGGGTGTAGTCGCGGCGCATTACGCCGAAGGGTTGGTGTGGGCAGCCGAAGAGGTGGCCGCATTCGTGGAGGAAGGCACCAATCCCAATATTCGCAGCCATGAAATACGTCTTCCCCTCCGCATCTATCCCACAATACCGTGTATCCACCGGCCTTGGATCATTAAACGCCGGCACAATCTCCTCGATACAACTTGGCCACGCGAACAGTGTGTGGCTCCCGAAAATCGCTAACGCAACCCCTCCGGCGTCTTCACACCCCAACGCCGCATGTCCCGTGATCAGTGCCTTCCCGCGATCCCACACAGAGTCCAGAAACATCGCCGCAACATGAATCTTCTCCCCACCTTGCACCTTGAACTCGGGATGGTCACGCACGGCCTCCAGAGCAACGTTGAATAAATTATTCTTATCTTTGCTAGCGTGATTCTGCTGCGCACGCGAGGAATCACGGATATATGCAGCTGAGTGTTTCGAGCGCAGCACTGTGATCCTTGCCGTATTCCGCCGCGGAGAATCAATCTTGCTCAGCGTATCTGGCAGCCAGGCTTCATCGAGCCGAAACGTTCGGTGTCCGAGTCCTTGTGCGTACATTTCGTTCGCTGTAAACGCCTGCCACAAATATCCGGCCAATCGCAGCTTCTTCTGTGCGCTCTCCAGCGTTGCTGTGGCGCCGGGAACGTCATCGTATCGAAGCGGCGAATCCTTCGCGACGATGATGGCGAGGTGCAGCGGTGGGTTCTGCAGAAGCGGGAGGTAGGTAACGTCGAAAACACTTTTGTAGGAGGATGAGGGGGAGGGGGAGGGGGAGGGGGAGGGGCGGAAGTCGAGGGTGAGGTTATTTTCGCCCGGAGAGAGGTGAAGGAGTGCCTTGAAGGAGCTGTTGCGGACGGGGAAGGGCTGTGGAGGGAAGGAACACGCATGCGAGAGGACCCAGATGTCGCCCGAGAGGTCCGGCGCGGTGATGGTGCCGGTGACAAGGAGGAGGCGGCAGTGGACAGTGTCAGAGGGGAGATGGGAGGTGATTTGCGGGTACATTCTGTTGCTCTATGTGGTGCGTTCGGCATCGCGGCTGCAGCTAATGGCGGGGAGGCTGCAGCGAACAATGCTGATCCCACGTGCCACGCACGTTCATTTCGAGCGACCCTTGAGCTTGGCTGCACCCAAACCTCCTCCCACCTCGCACAGCTCGGCACTATGGTCTGGCGATTGGCTGGATAAATTCGGTAAGTTGGCGAGATAACACTTATAGGCCAGATCATCGTCGTATTGAGGTCGAGGAGCTTCACGGGTTAGGAGGCGCTTCTATGTTCACGTCCATCAATGAGGCAGGACAAATCCTTTTACTACCCCTCTCGCGCTTCCTCATCCTCTCTACCATCTCCTCGGACGTCGGTACGCTAGCCTTGACACTTGGGGCTCTAATGGACATGGTGGATGCTTCGTCATGACGGAGATTTTATAACCGAGAAGATCGTCAGCCCTACGCTACTAATTATAGCTCGTCTGCGACAGCCTATCTCCTCTTCGTGTGCAAAAGATCGAGAAAGTGGCATTCAAAAAAACTATCTGGTTAATAGATCCGGCGTGTTGGGATACAGATGTTGTCCGTGTATAGATATAGTGCTTGAGTAACTTACTCGCCTAGTGAAACGCCTTGCATTGCCGACGATGGGGCATCTCGAACATTGCAGTCCCGACCCGACCAATGTTCCCCTCACGCGCAAGAAAGACCTTTGACATTCATGTGTGGGAGCTGTGCCTGGCTTGGTTTGCTTTGGCTTGGCATGCGGGCAGTGTGACAGATCGTCATTGCCGACATCCTCCATTGTCGACAACTGTCGTCATCTCCGCGTCACACCTTCTTCTGTTTGACCCACCGTTGCATTATTCCCGTAACATTCACTCGACATGGCTTCTCAGGTACCTGACGTTGATCTTGATTTACGCCCTCCACCACTTTGTCTTCAAGCACGACTCCATGAAGAAGGATCAAGGGTCTGTACCATGACATTCATTCGTTCTGTTGCCAAAAAACAAAATCCCGTGTGACGAATTTCGAGAAGAAATGGAATAAACTTTACCGATTCTACCTCCGAACGTCCCAGACAATTAGTGAAAGTTCCAAGGTCCACAATCTGCTCTCCACCGTCTGTCGTGCTTTGGATATCATTCTCGGGTTGGAGAAATTTACTCCCGAGTTCGTTGAGCCCATTCAGATTTGTGGCGTGCTTACTGGAAGCTGGTGAAGCTTGGCTCCGGTTATGAGGACAATGACTGGTACGATGAACTCGATTGTGTTGAGGAATTTTGTGTCTAGTGTGTGTAGTCTCCCACACATTACTTGACGTCCACCGGTGTGCATACCTCTTCATGCATGGACTAACATAAACTTTGTCAGTTAGGGAGCGATTTTCGCTTACCCAAATCATTCTTCATGTGAAAAAACTTACCGCCCATATCGGAACTCTTCTCGCAATGGCGTACTCTCCTCGGTTGGGGCCTGGCTTGAGTGCAAGCTAGATGTGAACTTGCTTAACTCCGGTCCCCGGCGACTCCCATTTCCCACCCCAGCTACCTCGAAGCGTGTATTCGAAAGATGGCTGCGATTGCGGATCTTTCTGCGGTATACGACTAATATGCAGCCGAAGAAAATAAGAAGCGCAGAGCTATTGATATCGAGGAACTGCTAAGCACCATGCCGACCGTTCTTCTCAAAATCAACCAGTGCGAAAATAAGCTAAACCGAAAGACTCCCGCAAAGCTCAGACTGTCCGATCCTGGCTCGACCGGTGAAAAGAATGTCCGTCTGCAGCAAATGAATCCTCACGCGGAGTGTGCCCCCTTGGCATATCTACATAAATCGTCCGAGTCGGGGCTCCGACGACTTAGCTATATCGCTGTTACGAAACTCGGCTGCTACAGCAGCTGTTGGTTCTTGTTCGAGGCTTACCGCAAACACCAGGAGCGCTGCTTCAGGCTTCGTGGTTGCCACCCGGACCAAAGTCATCCATGGGTAGCTCCAATGATTCCAGTAGTCCGGACCCGGACTGAGCCCTATCTCAGACTGGACTAGTACTGCAAAATCGTGTCGTAGTCCAGTTCAAACCAGCTCAGACCGGACCGATCCCAGTCTAGACCAGGCCGAGTCGTACCCCGGACCGAGATCGTCCGGACTAGTGGAATCATTGGGTAATTCCAGATTTCGAAGATGTTCTAGTCAGTTCACGGAGGATGTCAGTCCATGGAGTGACCAGCCAATCCGCGGAGTAACCGGACCCCATGAACGGACTAGTCGCTTCACAGAGTGTGTGTGCACTCTACAAAGTAATAAGTTAGTTTATAGAGTATTTCCTTAGATTGTGCTGTGTACAGTAGCCCATGTATGCTTTGTATGCCTGTATGTCTTGTTATATGTGCACGCAAGTTGCACACTCAGCTGGCAATTATTGCTAGCCGAATCTAATTAGTGCAACTAAGTTCCTGCAGTCCAGATGAATACCAGTGCACATATTCGCAGCAAGTGTTTTATATCACAAGTTAAGTGCACACTTCATTGCCATGGTCATCGGGTGGTTTAGGGTGTACAAATACTAGGGACTCGGATCGTGCAGCTCTATCTCGTACATTCGATCTTGAAGAGAATTCGACAATTGCATTTGAGCCTAGTCATAATTCAAATCGCCATCGATCAAACACATGCGGAGATGCATGCATGCAGACTGGCACTAATTCCACGGGCCCGGCCGGCCCGCGGGCTTTCGCGGGCTTTCGGGCCGGCCTGCGGGCCTGCCTGCATATTCAACTTCATGCAGGTCTAACAATAGTAAGCAACTATAAGCTGCCACCATGGTTGTAGATGCTGGCTAGTCATGCTGTTTAGAGTGTAGCTAAAGTCTTATAAGTAATTAGTGAGAAATTAATAGTTGTAGCTGCGGTAAAAGAGGGAGAGAAGCAAGAGAAATTTTTACCATATAACACAGGAGCTTTCCCACGATCAGGACATTCTTTCGTTTCATTCTTCATCACCTGCCCTCATTCCATCATCGCTCTGTAGGATTGTGTTAGCGTAGTTGGTAATGATATCATAGCACTGTGGGGATTTCCGCTTAATATGCGCATGTCACTTAGGGTCACTCGGCCTGGCGGTGCGCGCTGGCCGGCCGGGTCTTTTTAAAAAATTCCACGCTAAGGGGGCCGGCCAGCCGTAAATATGTGAAGCCCGGCCCGTTGGGAATACTGTCCTTAGGACCTTCCGATCGGTGAAATCGGTGATTATCCATATCCTGTGGGAAAATATGCTGGTGTCGAGATAAGGTCGGGACCTACAATATAATTCATCGATCTGAGCACGTCGGTTACCACAGTAATCCTTGTGTCGATTCCGGGCTATGTAGATGATCATTCACTTATTCTAGTCGAGTGATATCCCCGTAATTCCCCATAACTGGCACGCGCTTGTTGTAATGACCTCTTTATTCCGCCCTTCTTCAATGTTGGAAATCTAGCCTGAAACTCAAGCTTCATTCTTTCATGCTCATGTACCAACGTATTGGGTTCTTGTCGGTGCTGATGGGTTGAGGGGCCCGGCATTACAGTTCATATCCACATCCCAGTTGTTGTCTAGCAGCCTATTATAACAAACATATTAACTTTGAATGGAATGGCGGGGGTAAGCAAGTAGTGGATGCTTACAGGTAATACGTGTAGTAATTCTCTCGTCGGTCCACGACGTAGGCTGTTGTTCGATCTCCGGAGCTGGTCCCAGCCATACCAGCCAGAAGCTAAACCTATTCCTGTGTCGTATTAGGATGTTACAATGAATCGTAGCTAATCGTGTACTTACGTTGAGAAGCCGATATTGTTTGTTTGAGGTCCTGCCTCAAATCGTCACCAACGACGGTTGTTTCGTCATTAGAGAATTCGGGGAACTTTTTCCGCTGGGTGAGTTAATCGGTGGCTAGACAGGACGCCTCGAAAGCTTGTTCTGGGATGTGTTTTTGGGATGATGAGAGGTATGGAAGGGAGTGGTTGGAATGATTAAATAGGTGGTAGATGTACGTAAAACCTTTGAATGGACCCGTCGACGTTCATTTCAAGGGCGGAATCGAGCTTTCAAGGGCAAAACACAATGAACATTGGCCCCTTACCCCAGGATAGATGACCCCAAGAAGAATTCCCAGCAGTTCATTCAATAGCAAAATCTTGCTTCTAGGTTTTAGGTAAAATAGTTGACATAAGGGCTTAAAGTTTAGGGTTAGGTTAGAGTAGGATCGTTGCATCGGTCATGATCAGACCAGCTACAAATGAAAGAGACACTACGGAAGAGAATAGTAAATATTCCCTCGATACGCAATTCAAGTGCTCTTGTGCCCAAATTTTGTCACCTCGCTCGCAAGCTTGAAAGTTTGGTACTGTACTGTGGTCCGGACGTCAGCAGTCAGCAGAGGGTGTCCGTCCGGTGTTTCTGAGTACTTGTCAGCGTCAGCAGGCCGTTGTCCGGTAACAAAAAGTTGTCAGCTAGTATAAGTGTTCATATTCAATTATCCTGAGATCCCTAACTATAAGTTGGTTCTTCTCCCAGCAGGACCACTTCTGACCCCGCCAGTTCTAGCAGTACTCCGCAAGCTTCGCCATTGATCAACTGGTGTTCATACGCCTCGGCATCATATGGCATGATACTTAATGTCCGGCACAAAAAAAAGGTGTCAGCCATGGACCGGATTACCTGTCAGCACCTGGCTGCGTCCGGACCACAGTAACCAGTACAGTATATGAGAGCACCATTTAAGATGGATGCTATTTATTTTCTGAAGTGGTTAGGCTCCCTTATGGTAAATTGTATCGCGAATACGACTATCCTGTACTCCGACCCGTGAGCCGAGAGCATACCTAGGTAAGTGGAGCCGGACTGGAGTCCCTATATCGATGCAAACAAAACTTTTGTCTCCGATAGTCTCAATGAAACCCGTTTCTACAGACATCGCTAAGTTTTAGGGGCTTGGTTCATGATGTGCAGTTCCTACTAATTGCCTTTTCTCTTCACCACTTATCACCATGGCGATTTTGCGATTCGTTTGCCCGCATCCACACCGCCAGAAGATAGCCGAGCCAATTGTTGATACACATGAAAGGGTATATTAACTTGGAAAAGGTGTGATGGATGGGCCCTTCGGGAACATATCCAAAGATTCTTCACATGCGAACTAGAAATTTTGCGGCTGCAACGGCGTAGCTAAAGGAAAATTGTTTGGTGGAACAATTGGGAGAGTGGAGCATTCTGCGTCAAGACAATGGAGGTGCCTCGGTCATCATATGTAAATGTCTGCACCTCCGTCTGTTTGTAGCGTCACGCAGGCAGCAAATAGAGCTTCCTCGGGCCTGCGGTGGTGGTGTGAGCAGAGCTGGAGCTGACCGATTGATCGTCGGATCACAGCATCAGCAAGAGAAATTTTTCAACTCCAGCCGCTCAGTATCGGTCATCAGTAAGTCTGCTCCCGAAACGGTTGAGATCGCATTTCATTTTGGCGTTGGGCTCTCAACAAAACTTTGGACCCTGCATCCAGCCCATGTCGTATCGGGAATGGTGCGCAGGGAGGAGGCTCTTGGCCAGCCATTTTTTTCGCACCCGCACCAACAACCCTGCACGCACTGCGAGCCGAAAAATGTGCAGATGCGAATTGACGACGACGACGAAGAGCGAGAGCAGGAAGGGAGCAGCAGAGTTCCCGGGAGAAGGCAGACAGATTCGAGAAGGAGAGAGTGGGTGTGTGGCAGTGAGTGGGTTTAGTTTTCGCTGTCGGGTGCGACTCCTTGCGCTGGCGCCATTGGCACTGGCAGATTCGAGACATTCGGCCAGCAAACTCAAATCTGGTCACTTTCGCCCAGGTCGTCCTTGCTTCTGATCTGGAGGCCGGTTCCTCCTAGTAATTGTCCGCTCCCTATTCGTCGTTGAGCTAGCAGAGCAGGGAAAGAAAAAGGACTCAGGGCTCTCCGCATTTATTCGTGCAGGCGAACTTTCTTTCTTTTAATATTTTTCGCTCACACTTCACCTCCATCTCCTCGAAACTCTCCATCCCTCTCTCCCCACCCGCCGTTCCGTCAACTTTGATCCTTCCGTCTGGATCGGAACTAATCAATTGGACCTTTCCCTCCTTCCTTCCTTTGTGGGCTCCCTTGGTATGCAATCCATCATCAGCTCTCGGAAGCCTCTCAATTGCTCTCTTCACCCGCTAACTAATTACTTCCACAACAGAACACACACATCATGGCCACCTTCGACTCTCCAATGACACGGTCTCGGGCTCGCTGCAGCGGATCCGTCTCGACGGCCTCGACTCCTCTCTCGGCCTCTACCTCGGCGTCGACTGCTCCCTCTATGTCGTCCTCAACTACTTCTCTCTCCTCGATGGGTGAGGAGAAGTCAGCCGGCAAGCCCCTGCTCGACACCTACGGCAATGAGTTCGAGCTCCCCAACTTCACATTCAAGGAGATCCACGCTGCCATTCCTAAGCACTGCTTCCAGCGTTCAGCACTGAGAGGATTGTCATACGTCGCGAGGGACCTTGCTTTGCTGTCGGGTACCTTCTACGGCTTCAACAATTACATCATGCCTGCCCTCGCGGGCTCACCGGCAATTGTACGGGCTGCTGCATGGGGTGTCTACGGATTCGCGCAGGGTCTATTCGGAACCGGTATCTGGGTGTTGGCGCACGAGTGCGGTCACCAAGCCTTCTCGGAATCTAAGATCGTTAACGATACCGTTGGCTGGATCCTCCACTCGTCGCTGTTCGTACCGTACTTCAGCTGGAAGATTTCGCACGGAAAGCACCACAGGGCGACCGGTAACGTCGAGAAGGATATGGTTTTCGTCCCCAAGTCGCGTACCGAGTACACGCGAAGATATGCAGGAGGTCTCGCTCACGACATCTCCGAGCTAACCGAGGAGACTCCAATCGCGACCCTGGTTCACTCCATCGCACAGCAGCTGATCGGCTGGATCCTATACCTCTTCACCAATGTCACCGGCCACAACTACCACTCCAGTCAAAAGGAGGGTCGTGGCGTCGGAAAGAAGAACGGCTACTTCGGCAGCGTTAACCACTTCAATCCCAACTCCCCTCTCTACGAGGCCAAGGACGCAAAGCTGGTCCTCCTCTCTGACATCGGCATCGGCATCATGGGCTACATCATCTACCTAGCCTGCCAGAAGTGGGGAGCTGCCAACATGGCCCTCTGGTATGGTATCCCCTACCTCTGGGTCAACCACTGGCTCGTCGCCATCACCTTCCTCCAGCACACTGACCCATCGCTTCCTCACTACCACCCTGAGGCATGGAACTACTGCCGTGGAGCTGCCGCTACCATCGACCGTGAATTCGGCTTTATCGGCCGCCATCTCATGCACGGCATCGTCGAAACCCACGTCGTCCACCACTTCTTCCCCCTGATCCCATTCTACCGCGCCGACGAGGCCACCGAGGCGGTCAAGAAAGTCATGGGACGCCATTACCGCAGCGACACCGAGGGCGGCCCAGTCGGATTCATCAAGGCGCTGTGGAAGAGTGCGCGTTGGTGCCAGTGGGTTGAACAATGCGAAGGCGCAGAGGGTGAGGCAAAGGGTGTTCTCTTCTTCCGCAACCGCAATGGCCTCGGTGTTAAGCCCCTGCCCCACGAGAAGTTCGTGCACCGTGTGAGCGAGATCCAAAACATGCTCGAGGTGGGAACGGTGACGAAGCAGGAGGTCGAGAAGGCAGGCATCAAAATCGAGTAAGGTGTTTATCCGGAAGGAATGTCGTTATGAATTAAACAAGTAAATAGAGTTTTTCCTTTTTCTTTTCTTGCTGTTTGCTTGTTGTGTACGTTGATATCTGAGCTTGTTTTGTGAAGGATCTTTCTAATGGGGCGTTTTGTTACCTTTTTTATTTCTTTTCGTGGAGGATAGAGAGGGGATGAAGAAATTGCGATAGTATATAGCGAGAACGAAGGATGGGGGTGTATATATGTTTTTTTTTTCCAGCGATGGAGAATAGGAAAAAAGAGGTTACGTTGCCCTCTGCGTTGTGCGGTTTGAGTCGGTGAATTCTCTATCTGAATGCCGAGTTGGCATGACGAGACAAGCGATGTGCAGGGGCGACTTTCGTATGATTATCACCGAAATGCTTGTTTCCAACGCATAGATAGGTATATGCATTTCTACATGATGGGGGTGCTATTCTCGTTTCCTAACCTTCAAAGCCTACGGTTTGCCAGTTATGGATGATTTCATGATTAGTATTTGATGATTAGTATTTAACCAATTGGCAGGCGCAAACACCATTGGTTCTTCGAGTCCCTCACTGAAGGCGCAAAAAGCGTGTCATCGTACCATCATTTATACCTACCTGGTTTTCCATACTCTACTTATCAAGCGCCCATAACTCATACAAGTGAAGGTATCCTAAGCTTCCAATGTATGCCATCATAAATCCAGTTCAAACCATCCAAAACAAGCCAAAATCCCAAATCCATACTCCTTAAAAACTCCATCCAAAAACCCTCCTACTGTCTAACTCCACCCAATCGGAGGATCAACCCATCTCCCATCCTTCTCCACCACTCCAGCACGAGTATAATCCAGCGTCCCCCCGCCCCTCACCATCCACGCCATCCTCACATACGCTCTCTCGCTCGTTCTCCTCGCAAACACAAACTCCCCGCCCCCATTCCCCCGACCCGCATACCTCTCCACATCATTAATCAGCACACTAACTCCAACCGCACCAACCTTCTGCACACCTACGATCGCCACAGTCGTGTCACCGATCGGCGGCCAGAACACTGTCACGTTTTCCGTTGTCACCGCAGGCGGGGGCTCAAATGCCGGCACCGCTGAGTAGTACAGTCCATCGCCGATGAGACTTCCTGGGGTCTCTACGATCCCCGCGAAACCCCATCGTGCAACACCGTTGATAAACAGTCCCACCAACAGTCCCTGGTACAGCAACGAGGGACGGGTAAGCACCCTGCACCCCGGGAGGAGTAGGAGCGCAAGGATATAATGATGTATCCTCAAACTCGTCCCTGGGATCGCCGCCAGAAGTCCAAGCCCAGTACCAAGGGAAGAGTACACGCCGAGCATTGTCGGGAGCTGACCAGAGAGGCGGAGGTAGTGAATTTGCCCGATTATCAACATTATTAAGAGGAGGACAATAATTGCAAGCGCTGCTTTCGCGCCGGGCTGTTGTGCGAGATCACGGCTGGTGAGACGGTTGATCGGGATCATCGTGTCGAGGGTTATGTTTGTTAGCGCCCCGACCCACAGGCCGCCGAGGTACAGGATTGTGCGAGATACCTTGGGCGCGCGGGAGTGCGGGCGGCGGAGGATGTAGATCCATATGAAGTGCGCGATGAATGCGGCGGGGAGGAAGCGGGCGAGGGCTCGGGAGACAAGGGCGTAGGGGTTTGCGAGGTACGGGGGATCGGAGGCGAGGGCGACGTGGAAGAAGACTCCGGTGAAGGTGGCATAGAAGGGGATTGCGGCGTGGGGAGAAACAATGGAGATTATGGTTGTGAAGGGGATCGAAACTGCGAAGAGATGCCAGCGTAGGTCGCGGCAGGCGGTGCTGTGCACGTTGCGCAGGAAGGTGTAGCTGCTTGGAAATGTCGCGTCGAAGCCTATGCTGGAGATTCCGTACCGCTTTGTCGCGGGGTAGTCATTATTGCTGCCGATTTGGCTGAGAATCCCGCATCCGCCAAAACGAGAGGTGATTGCTCCTGCGTGGATCGCGGAGGGACAGATGAAGGAGTCTGCTCGGTAGACGCCATAGTCTTTTGTAGATGTGTTTGAGGGCCCGCCGACAACAAATGGGCGGTAGGCTACTAGTTGGTCCCCGACCGCGCGAGGATTCAGTACCTGCCCGGAGGAGATGCAGTCTGCCGGGCAACGGAACGCGAAGGAAGAGTTGGAGAATGGTAGGCATCCTTCACCGTTGAGACCGCACTGGTTGTTTTTTTCCCTGTGCAGCTGTTAGCATGTGTAACCTTCCCCGCTCGCTGGAGTAGAACCTACCATAACGTCGAGGTGCAGGCCAAATGCACTGGTGCTTCCCCTTCGACCTTGTCTGCGAACCGCGAATAGTGCACGACAACAATGAAGAGGAAAAGCCAGACGAAAAGGTACGAGACAAGCACGAGGAGCCTGTGCCGGCGGCGCTTACAGATGCGCATGAAAGTCTCCGAAGGCCATTCCTGAAGGTCAGGGAACAGCGGGGTAAAGAAGTCATCGACCCGGGGGACGGGACCACGGATCCATGTCGTGAGGGCTGTGAGTTGGCGGCTGTATTTGCGGCCAGGCGGAGGCGGTGAGGGCGGCGGAGTTTGGAGGGGTAGTGACGAGCTTGAGTCGGAGACGGATGGTGCTAGCGATGGTTGCATGTGGAGCGATGAATCCGAATGATTGTGGGGAAGTAGCTGTGACATGACATGAAAGTGAAAGAGGGTGAAGTGAAGCTGGAGAGGAGTCTTCGGTGTCGGCCTTAACGATTGGGAAGTGCGCACGTCGACAGATGTGCGCGGCTGCGATAGGCTGTACTGCGCGGCAGGCAAAAAGAGGAGTCTATGCACAAACGACTGGAACTTCCACAAATAAATGCATCTGTTTGCTCGTATTCAAGAGGGGTAGCCCGTCACTGGAGGCCTTCGATGCGCAAATGAGAGTAAGCACCGGAATCTCTATTTTTCTAGTGAAGTGGATAAAGCCTAAAGGCGTAACATATGCGGCTCTACAGAAAAGCAAAGTGGTATCCAGTCACCCAATATCACCCGCTCCACCTCGATATTTCTAAATATTAGGGAGTAACCCAAGCATGACACAACTGGGAAGTCACAAGCCCTTGATAATTAGCTTTGATCAGTCCACCTTCCTCCAATGCTTTTCGTTTGCTTGTTTACAATCATATAGTACTTGCCCGCTTGCGGTATAGCTTAGATATACAATCTTCCTCATTCCAGTGCCTTTCATACTCCGTGACTCATCAGAGGAAAGGCGAAATTGTAGTTTCACTACCAACATGTTTGGGAACTTTGTCCTATTCTCCATGGGTAACATAAATCGCACATATCGAAATTCGAGACCACCTCACCCCCAGGAGGACAAGGGCTCAGGGGCTCAAGATATGGCATAACTACGCTCACCCGTGGCCCAGGAGCTTCGTGAGATTCTTAGAAATATTAGGTCATGAAGATAGGTATGATGCCCTCACGCTGCAAGAACACTTCCACTGTACCATCGCTGTATCCCATAGCCGAGAAACTGGCCATTCAGAACACGCAGCCGTCCATTCTCCAGGTGGGCTTATCATCTCTGGTTGCTGGGTGCGCATGCACACTTGCCTCTCCTCCCATAAATGATTTTCCAGACCCTCCTACTTCTTAAAACGTTGTACATTTTGGCGGTCATGATATTTTACAGTTCTAGGTGTGGGTGGAAGTCCGAACCATTTAGTCATACATCTTTCTGCCACTCGGCAAATCGCAGGATTTTTAAGTGAGAATAGGGCAGGAGGTTCCTTCTACCACCATTCCTTCATGTCGAACATACGTGGTTCTGATCCCATATATAGTCTCCTGTCAATCCTGTTCTACAGGCGTGTACTTGTGCCTGAGCACTCATAAGTGGAGGGCGTTCTAACTGTCTAGGGCATAGAGCCTGGCTTATCCAACCATTTTCCACGCAGGAAGGCTTGCTGGTGTTGGGTGTTGGGTGTTGACTTCGATCTATACTTACAAACACCACATTTTTGTGTGTAATCAATTCCACTACCATGATGATTTTTGCACCTGTAATCCACCATAGGTATCTTGTATGTGTTTCCCGTGGTATTGCCAGTTGTAAATTACGGAGTTATTATTATCCGCTAGACAAAATATCCTAAGACTGAGGAGACCATTAACACCATGGAACAGGATCTCCACGTGTTACGATATGAAAGGGGAGAACCGTGTGCATAGACTATGATACTGAGAGAAGAGAGATGGAAAAAACTCGAGATATATAGTACAAGAGAGTGGCGACTGTCAACACAAACCACGTTCCTGGACTCCATGAGTGATATCCCATGACGACGCTGAAGGGATGCTGTAGCACAACTTCATCCCTTTCTTGTCAGGAACAGGGCGGTGCATTTTGAAAGTGTATCGAAGGTGCATTTCATCCAATAGGTGAGGACAAGAATACAAAACCCAAGAATTGAATGGTCCTTGAAATCATAGAAGCATGATGATAGTTCATTCCGCTGCTGTGTGGAGTTATGACTTAGGTAGATGAGAGTTTTAAACTGCCGGCATGCCATCTAAGTCGATTCAACCGATCACTAAGAAATTTCTGGGATAGTCTGCTAAAGGGACTAGATGGCTTGGGACCTCTTCAATTCTCGTCTCGTCTTGCCCGGCCGTTCCCAAAGTCATGACAGAAAGATATAGTGTAGGCGAGAGGGTGAAGGGTAAAGTTGTCCTTACGATTTGAGGATGAGGGGGTGAAGAGCTAGAGCTGTTGATATTATTTGGGTTTGTGTGGTTCGAACAAAGGAACAGTACGGCTAGCGGTAACAAACCAGTTCAAGAGGCTTATGGTGGTTATCGGTACATGTGTAAAGGATGCGGAACATCGCAGAGGTTTTACCTCCTTGCATGTTCACAATCACTACTTGCCCAAAACCTGCCGCGTGCCGTTGTATCCACTCATCCACTCTACATCCCGCGGTAGACTTCCTTCCCGAGGCCTTTCACCATCTACCACAGTCCCCTATGGTCCTTCAGCAGGTCCTTGAAATCCTCAAATCATACCTTCTTCATCCCCATCAACATACACGCAATCAAAGAGCTGCCTCTCCCACACGTTCTGCCAGCGCTCATCCCATTCACCACAATGTCCCATTGCATATAAAAATTTTGGGGTCTTTGGACCCGATGATTCTAAAGGTGGTGTAGATTGCGCGATTGAGTTCCTCAAGGTTTTGGGCTTCATCGCGAAGAATGAGGAGGCGTGAGAGTGGCTCGTCGGTACGCAAGTAGAGGAAGTCGTGGATCTGAAGGTCAAAATCGGCCCAGACTAGGAGAATCCAGTCGCCCGGGATTCGGGTAGGCATGTTGCTGGTGAGGTTAGTTTGGTGACTAGAAGGGGGATACAGGGGGAATATGCAAGGGGATTACGGGTGTTTTGGTAGACGGATATTCAGCAGGAGGTTGGAAGGATGTAGTGAAGGTCTTTGGGGAAGGAAAAGGAGTTGGTTACTGAAACTCGTGCCGAGAGCCACGCCACCGTTTGGGGTTGTGGGTACCATGTGACGTTCACTGTGACAATCAGACGAGCAACTATATCGATATAAAGGAAGCTTTGCAATGTCGGTAATCCGAGACTTCCATTTCCATCATTGCCTTCCGCCTGCTTGCGGAATTACCTAACGACATCGCCTATTGAAAGCCCCAAATCGCCAAGCACTGGTCCGATTCCTGCTACGTTCCGTTCTCTATTCTGTTTTCTTGATTTTGCTTCCTTTAGCTCTTCACTCTGTACGCCCTTCGGCCTCCTAAGCCGACTTCTTCTCTTAGCTTTCCGGAATTTACTGGTTGTAGAGTACACCCTGCATGCGCCCGGAGACAAACCAGAGTGCCGGTAATATATACCCATGACCTGTAGCTTCTTGGGATGCCATTTTGTAGAAAATGGGTACCGCTGTCGCAAGAACTTCTACTGGGTCTACTAGGTAACTATCTCACCCGGCCTAGCCTCATATGCTTCGTTTTGGCAGGGTTCATTAAAAGCCGTCGTTTTGAGCCGTTCCAGCACTCCCAGACACCAGTCGGCACAACAATCTACAGCAGTACACAATAAGCACCAAGTACTTACTTCCTAGTAGGTAATTTCAGAGTAAGTCTGAGCGAAATCAGCCGTAATAAGGTCTCTTCATGAGATTGACCATTACAAGGCGATAAATTAGAGATTCAAATTTATTACGGGCGGAGAAGACGCGGAGGCAGGGCTCCCGACCTGCCCGATTGAGGCGGCGGCACCTAGCATTGCCGCCTACCACACGAGAGATTTCAAGTGCACGGACGATGCCGAGATATTTCAGAGACGTAATTGAGCGGACTGAAACATACTATGCACTCGATAACAAGTATGGCGATTAAATCTAATAAGCCCAATTCACGTACACAGACAACACCAAGCAAAGCTGCAACACCAACACGAATCTCAGTAGAATACGTTCTAAATAGTCTAACTATATATTTACACGCCCTGGTATTCCACACACAAAAGATCACCTCCAATATCCATGACTTCCCTCATAGTGGCATTGGGGATAATACCGAACATATTGAACTCGTCGTCAAGTGTAGCAGCGACCCAGCCAGATTCGGGCTTCGTTTGCGTAGTGTATCCGGAAATATCGTAGTAACGGTGAGGAAGATTACGCTTCTGCCAACGCCACCAGATACGGTCCAAGTAGGTATGGTGCAGATAGAACAATGGGTCTCCGGGGCTACAATTCAGGAATCAGTCTCAGATCGAGAAGCTAGCATGCACAGTTACTAACCTAGAGATAGCGTCAGCCATCTCTCCTCCAACGCCAGTATGTCCAGCATAGTGGGGATTGAGCGCGATGCATGGCCACGCAGTCTTAAAATCTGGAAATGCAATGCAGTTTTTGACTAATTCTTTGGACGCGTATGAGCTGGCAGAGTCGCTGATCTGCCGGGTAAGGCAGTGTTTGGTATTTTCATAACTAGGACCGGTGTGGAGCTGTTGAGAAGCCCCGGTTAGAAAACGAATACTTCCAAGAGGAAAAGAAGAAGAACTAACTATGTAGCTTGCAAACCGCCCGGTTTCTATGCATCACCCGGGGCCAGTGCCATCCCCTCCGAAGCCGTACTTAGGGTCAAAGATCTTAGACTTCGAGAACTCGCCGGCCTCCTTTTCTTCGTCCCAGTACGGCTGTGCACCGGTGTAGCCACACTCTTCCCTGAGAAGCTTCTCATGTGCATGCATATGACTATCCCAAACTTCAGTCCGCATACTACAGTCATCGAGTGGACCGGAGAAAATCTTACAGTCTGTGCCAGGGCAGAAACCAACCATCTCCGTGTACTGAGTCGGCCTGCATCTGATGTGCTTTCACCAGATCGTCGAACCTAGAATGTGCTCCGGGAAGCTTCGTCTTGCTTGGGAGCCTCATCAGACACAATTCGGCGTTGAGGTATTCGGTTTTCTCGGCTTTGGACAGTTTGTGCCTTTACGCAATTAGCTGCTGAAATATAGCGATTACTAGGTATCCCTTTGCCGGTAACCGGGTTTGGGCCCACAGATGGGCCAGCTTTTAAAATACACATCACACAACCACAATCCAGCCAAATGCCCCCAGAATAAATAGAAATACTCTACATATGGTGAAATT
>Ga0307512_10003807_pt1 | contig 17035 bp, 19 predicted proteins | sample 14_EM_MG_FD_200267 | JGI IMG/M metagenome (GOLD analysis project Ga0307512, IMG submission 200267) | Populus trichocarpa ectomycorrhiza microbial communities from riparian zone in the Pacific Northwest, United States - 14_EM | ecosystem: Host-associated > Plants > Roots > Unclassified | place...
CCAGCCCCCGCGGCCAGCGTCTTCACCCCTCACCCTCCCCCCACTGATATACCTGGCACACGACTCATGCGCAAGGCAAGCGCGCCGCAATTACAGCCGAACGTACCCGTTTTCGTTCGAGATCCGGTGTCCCAACCAACACCTGCTCTGCCGAAACGTACCTCTTGGTTGACAAAAGCTCGGGAGGTACACCAAGAGGCTAAAGCCTTGACGCATGGCAAACGTACTGAGCCTCATCCTGGCCCCTCTGAGCCTTCCGCGGCTACCACTAGTCACCTAGCAAAATCTACGAAACGAAAACCTTCAGAGGTCTTTGATGGTGTAGTTATCCCGCCCCGGCACAGCGGCAAGGTGCAGAAGGTGACCGATACGGATGTACAGACGAATGCAAGTAGGGAACAACACGACAGGGAAAAGGAGGGGGAGAAGGAAAGGGAGAAGGAAAAGGACTTCCATCAGGAACCTCGCTCCGATTTCGACATCCTTGACGAAGAAGATGTCCTTCACACGTTGAAACGCACGGTCGAGGGATTGGGATCTCGAGCCGGGAAGAGCATGGGCAGGTCCATCGGAGGATTGGCTGCTGCCGCTTTGGCTGAAGCAAGGGCCACCGCCGAGGCAAGGATCGCGGAAAAGACCGAGAAGCTCACCGTAGTCGGGCCCAAGCAACCTGAGCCCCAGGAATCGCAAGAGGAGGTTGAACCCACAAAGTCAGAGTTACAGCAGGAACCACCGAAGGAGAAGAGCCCTGTTCCCCAGCCCACGAATGTCGGGAGTTCGCTTCACAACAAAGAGAGGGTCTTTCAGCCCCCATCTCAGGCGGACGTGATCAAACACAAAGCTCATAAGGACGACCTCAGCAAAGGCAATGATTCAGCTCAATCCTCACGGTCTATTTCGAAACCACCGCCGGTCCATCAACCTGTCTTCTCGAAACCGGTCTTCACCGCCCCCAAACCTAAGCCTACGTCCCCCAAACCACCTGTGGTCATGAATGTTGGTTTACAACCATCCTTCTCGAGTACTGGTAACAACAAGCTCGACGATGCCCCTGCGCCTACCGCCTGGCTTCTCGAAAGCCAGGAGAATATGGACAGGGACGACCACGACGACCACACAGCATTTTCGACTGCTCTCTACGACACGCGGAACGATCTTGGTGGGCCCGGGAGCGATTTGGATGAGGGGGACAGCTGGCATGATGGTGACAAGTTGAACCCTATCTGGAGTGCCTTGAATTTCGACGGCGCCCAGAGGGATGATGAGACGACGTGGAGTACGATCCCAACCCAGAATCATACTTCGTCGACACAGGGTTTCCATACGAATCACAGCGAGTCCAGTACAGGCACGGGATACAAGACGACAAAATCGAAGGAGGAGAAAGAGAAGGCGAGTCTGGAGATATTGGGATTGGCAGACCCGGACGCTCCACCATCACCTCCCAAGGAAGGGAGGATGTTGGAGGAGAAAGCAGAGGAGCCCCCGCGTGGGGTGCCTCACGAAAACGGTGATATTTCGATGGAGGTTAATGAGGCTGAGGCTGAGGAACCGATGAGGGTTGACTTCGATAAGGTGGGAATACTTCCATTACCTTTACTTACCCCGTGAAATCTCACAAACTGTATAGCAACCCACAATTGCGCCTTCGACCTCTCAAGGTGGATTACTCTCGAATGCTCTCAAAACCGTCGCCGGTGTATTCGGGGCAGTTAAGAAAGGAAAGACTCCAGAACCTCCAAAGAGCTTGCAATTGGCTGCTTCAATGGCCAAGAAGGTGCGTCGTAACAGTCTAACGAACCAAATTGCACTGCTCACAGCCATGCAGCAAAAGGAGGAAGAAGAGAAGAAGGTGACGAGAATGAAAGAAATGGAGCTGCGACGACAACTAATTGCCGAGAAAAAGGCAGAAGAAGAGAAAGCAAGAAAAGCAGAGGAAGAGCAGAAGGCCAAGCTTGAGGCCGAGAAGAAGAAACGCGAGAGAGAAGAGGAAATGGGGAAGAAGCCGCCTGTGAAACCTCCGACGACGACCAAGAAGGTCAGCCGTGATGTCTTTTTGTTCTGTTGAACTCTTTTGGACTCATTGAATTCAACCTTAGGCTACGGAGGACGCTTCAAAGAAGCGAAAGGTGGATGGTGACGGTTCTGGTTCTGACTCTCAGTCATCGCAATCGCAATCGTCAAAGCCTCCAACTCAGCAACCAACTCAGCCAAAGTCGATCCTCAAGGTCCGTGCCCCCGCGAAAGAAACCACCCCGGCACCACCTTCGAAACCTATACCTGCCGCTGCTTCCTCATCAGACACCACCAAACCCAAAGCCGCCGCGACACCCCTCAAGAAGGGTACACCTAATCCCAAAGCCAAAGGCAAGGGCAAGGCTATGCACGACGACGAACTCCAACCGTCGCAGATCGTCAAAAATGACATGGCCGCACGCGCACGCGCCAAACTGGACCCACCTCCTATCAGTTCCGAGAGTATCGAACTCCCGGAGATCGACTCGGAATACTCGGATTCTGATGACGAAGATAAGAAGAAGAACTTCGATCCGCCGGACTGGGCGCAACAGACCAACGTGACCAATGCTTTGCAGTCGCTCAGCAGGGTGAATCCGGATAATATCTTTGGAGCCGTACAGCCGCTGGCGATCGAAGATATGTTCAGGACGAGGACAAGTAGGTTTAGGGCTCGGACGAGCTCGGCGAATTGGAACGGACCGGACGGGTTGACGAGGGAGGAAGAAGAGGATTACGTACGGAGGATGGGTTTCGAAGAGTGATTTTGGTTTGGGGTGGTTTCTTTGGACATTTTTGGCTCGCCTTACATTCAGTCTGTTTTCGCTTCAGTTGTTGTATTGCAACTCATACACCGCACTCACATTCTTGTTCATTTAAAGTGTGGAATGATAGGGCGTGTTTCCGGTTACGGGGATCGATTCCTCGAACGGGGCATGAGCAGAATCCAATGCTTCGATGATGAAACCTGTCCAATACCCACGCCCGCGCCTCAAGCCTCGACAGCCCACTCGCGCCTGAGAGACGCTATGAAACCGTACAGACGGCGAGGAGGTGGCACCGTCCAGGTTCACATGCGAGGCATGCTCTCGGGAGTCCAGATCTCAAGATCTCAGAGACCGCATCTGGCACTGGATACCGTGAATAATAAGCTCACTTCTTGCCACGGATTTCTCTGCGGTAACCTTTGAAATTCGAAGCGTAAAACGCTGACTATGTGATGACCTGTAGTCGTCGTGGCCGAGCACCGAGGGTGGGGAACTGAAGTCAGTCACAAGGAGCCGGAATAAACGTGGTGTACTATAGGTGGGTCACCCTATCGTAAACGAAACTAAACGTATGGTCGAGAATGACGAGAGATAACTGTAACGAAGATCATGACCCCACTTGGGTTCAGCGGCTCGGAGGTAGGATTCAGTCCAATTTATGGCAGTATTTTTTGTGACGTTTCCAATCTGCTTTCTGGGGTGGGTATGAAGTTCAGAGGATGTTCTGCGTCCTCATTGCTGTAAAACTTACCTGGCATTCCGGGGTGCAGTAATAGATAGCCTACAGCTTAACGTGAGCGCTCTGGTGATAAACACGGATCGAAAGAGACGCATACAGTGCACTTGCCACAGTGCTTAAGTTCGCTTTTGTTGAAAACTTGTCCAGGACACTGTATGCGATGGTCAGCTTCAGAGGCAGTTAGGAGAAGACAGGAGGCGGAACGTACATCATAATTCCCACAAGCATACTTGCCCGTGGACTTTCTCATTTGTTTGGCGGCCTTGAGGTCCCCTCGCATCTCGTAAATGACAGCCAGGTTCTCCCTCGACGTCGCCGCATCGAAAGTTGGACCGTCCGCGTTACGAATCTTCACAGCGAGCTCGAGATGCTTCTTCGCGTCGTCCAACCTGTTCATAGCGATGTAGAGCTCTCCGAGGGCGTTGTGGCTCAGTGCGGTGGTAATTGCGTTTTCTCCGATGTGCGTCAGCTTGAGGTCGAGGGCCCTGAGGTACTTCTGCTCTGCAGCTTCGTACATCCCGCTCTGCTTGAGAGCGAGGCCTTCGTTGTTGTTCTGGATAGCTTCCCCCATTGCCATCGCGTAGGCAGGGGAAGGATTGATGTGGGCATTGAAGTGCATTGGTCTGTTTTTGTTCTGCATTTGCGGTCGTTTTAAAGGGGAGCTGTTCTGGTGGGGTTGAGGGATAGAGTGAATCAGTCGCCGGTATCCTCGGTCGGATCATTTGTTTTCCGGATCAAATACTCCAACTCCGAATGGGCCACTTGGCACTGGTCCACTGCGCCCGAATTATGTGGGCGTTCAAACGTTCAAATTTCAAACGTTGAACGTAACGCCCAGCGTTCAGAGTGAGTATCGTCAGATACCACATGATCAGCCAGGATCTGCGAAAATGAGCGGTGATGTCAGAGGACTATGGGCAGGGGGGCACTGGTTGGGCCGTATCCCCTTATCTATTGCAATTGTTGTCGTGCAGACTGTGAAGTTCTCACAAGGCGGAGGTGATATGCGGCCGCCTATCCGTGTAGCTACAAACTACACATTGGGACCTGGAATGGGTGGCCACAACTTGGAACACCGGCCGTGACCCGAGGAAAACAAGAGCACCAGAACGAAGCGTAGGCCTTGTTGGCCCCAGCGAGACCACCAATCCATGACTCTCTATGGCTCGCTGGTCTGGTGGTGTGGGTCTGGGGAGTGCACGTGACCCTTACCGTGCCCGTAAATGTGGCGCGGGTCGGGACAACAAGAAGACGATTTCGAGTGTAGTCCCATCTTGAACACTGTTTTTATACTCTCACCCTCTCCCACAACTGTACCTGCCCTGCCTCGCTCCTTCACCCCTTTCCTCTTACTCCCAAATGGCGTCGTCTTCGTCGTCTTCGCCCGAAATTTCTGCCGCCCCAACGACAATAATGGCCGACAACTCCTCCAATTATACATCCCTGGATGATGCCCTAGATGATCTCTCAAGGTAGTCCTCCGCACGACCCCACTCCCACATATTGACCCCCCGCTTCCCAGTCGATTCATCCTAAACCTTCCCGAATCAGAGCTGTCTTCCGTAGAACGTGTGTGTTTTCAGGTCGAACAAGCGTGCGTGTCCTTTTTTCTCATGTGTGGCTGGTCCTTGATTCTACCATCTATAGTCACTGGTTCTATGAGGATTTCGTCCGAGAGTCAAACCCCCAGTTCCCCTCACTACCACTCAAGAGGTTTTCCCAAATCTTCTTCCGTGCTTGTCCCGTTCTACACCGGTGGAGCTCTGATTTCGAAATCGCCTTCAACAACTTCATGCAATACAAAACCAGAGTTCCTGTGTGCGGTGCGATTATGCTGAACGACACATGGGAGAAGGTACGCAGACCATAGCCCAGGTCGACTCGACCGGTTCTGACCATCGTCCCACAGTGTGTTCTTGTCAAAGGCTGGAAATCATCCGCTGGCTGGGGGTTCCCAAAGGGGAAAATCAACCAGGATGAGGAGCCTCACAAGTGTGCCGTTAGAGAGGTGCATATCTTGCAGTATTTCGGTTGCGTTAACCCACTGACCATTATGTCCAGGTCTTTGAGGAGACCGGTTACGACCTAACTGGACAAATTAGACAAGACCACGTCATTGAAATGTCGATTAAGCAACAAAAGATTTCTTTATATATTGTTTCCGGAGTACCAGAAGACTATCCTTTCAAGGCTAGAACTCGCAAAGAGATCAGTGTAGGCTGTTCGCGATTTGTATGCGCAACCTGTTCACCCACTATCCCAACAGAAAATCGACTGGTTCAAGCTGTCTGATCTCCCCACATGGAAGAAGAGCGGCTCATCCTCTGGAAAGTTTTACCTTATCTCCCCGTTCATTGCGTAAGACACTTGTTTTCATCCAACTCATCAGACCCTTCTAATTTCCCAATGCAGTCCGTTAAAGAACTTCATCCAAGTCCACAAGCCTGCGACGCTGAAACGCAACAACAGGCGCAGTCGGAATAATGGTTACTTGAATAGATTGCCTCCTCCAGACGAATCCACAGAATCCAGTTCCGAATCTCCACCACATTCTCACTCGGTTGCAGACAACACGCAGGAAACGAGTTCCCAGTCGAACGGTCCCAACACCCCTTCCCCTAAGTATGGCCAACTAGAACCATACGTCGTCAAGGAGGACCTGCCGGAGAAATCCCCCATCACCACAGACCCTCATTTGGCCCGTTTGATGGAATCTCTCTCCATGTCTGCCCTACAGGGCGACAGCGAGTCTAAACCGAGTCTCTCTTCGATTGACACTGAGAACAGATCCCCTCCTCCTTCGGCTGCGACCCCTGTCCCTGCTTCCATGGATCCACGTCCCGCTGCAGACTGGACCGTAAGTCCATCACAACGTACGCCAGAAACCGAGATTACCCCGAACTTGCCACCTTCTAAACCCCAGATGTTGAACAATTCAGGTGGACCAATTCAAAACGCTCGTCTACCACCAAATTCCCTGGCTTCTGCGGTGTCTCTGTCTCCCCGGCATCAGCGTAGTGTCTCGGCCTTGTCTTACCCAACTCGACCCGCAGAGATCACATCGTCTGCAAAGAGGATGAAACACCTGGCGCTGTTGGAAAGCGTTGTGGATGAGTCGGCGAGGTTGACACCTACGATAGAACAGCAACGAGCAAGTTTACAGGGCCCGATGTTCAACCCTACTGCCCCCATGATCCCTCGTTCGGCTGCGGCTTCCGTTCCTCCACAGAACACTATGTCTGCCGGGTTGTTCCCTGGATCTGTGCTCTATTCTTCCGACAAGGGATCCGGATTCCCTCCACGCGTCCAATCTATACCGCCATTGGTCAATGGAGTTCCTCCGCCGCTCTGTTCCACCCTCAGACCCGATCCTTTCACGGTTAGATCACGACCACTGGATGTTTCGTTAATGAACCCCACCCCCCTGCACGCTAGCAACGGGCTACTCCCCGGAGTATCGGGAGGATATACTCAGGCGGTACCTCCCCCTCCTCATCTACAACCTGTACCTCAGTATAATCAGCAAATCCCTGGTCCACCGCCACCCAATGTCCCACCCTTCCCACGACACGTTAGTAACCAGCCTTTCCCCGGACAATACGGGGGCAGGATGCCAGTCGCGTATAACCCCCTTGCCACGCGACCGCAATCCACGGTTCCTTACCCCTCGGCGTGTCCGCCGGTGAATGCTCCTGGAATGGGACCTCAGCATGGGTTCCCGGGTTTCTCCCCTCAGTTATCGCAACCGAAGGGTAACCCCCAGCTGTTGTCGATTTTGAACAACAGGGGCCCGGGAGCGGCCAGTCTCCAGACGAGTATGATCCCGCCGGTTGGAAACCTGACGAGTTTCCAGCCTAGATAGACGGACGGCGTGGATGCGACCATACCACATTCCTTTGGCAGTTCGTATCATTATATTGTACCGATTGTTCCTCTTGTTTTGTGTCTATTACGGTTTACTCTTTTTCCCCTAGTACTGCTTTTTGCTATCAATAACACAACACTCCAGTATTCGACTCGCCTCATACTTTTCCCCATCCTCCCCTCCACATCTCTCTCGTGTCCTCGTATTTTATCTTGTCTTGCTGATGGTGCTTCGAGTTCATGTCTCGTGCTATCCTATATTTTCACTCCTCCCTCTTCTCTCCCTCTCTTTCTGTCCTCTCACCCAGATCTGTTCCGCTTGCATCTTCCGCACCGCTGGATGATGCATCTTGTACAAACTCCACTTTTCCCATCGGCATTTTACCTTCTTCTCCCTTGTCTATTCCATATTGTCTCCTTGCCTTCCCCCCGATCAGGTCTTGGGTTTTGCTCAAGACTGGCGGACCATTCCCTCCTCTCCCTGCCGCACGCTCTCCGATATTGGCTTCGAACACTTCTCTCGACCATAACCACACCTCTCGAAATGTTTGCCTCTACCTGCCTACTCGTCGTATATCACAGTACACATACAACCTTCACCGACACCTATGGCTTCAACGCCTATCATTCCACACATACCGTACCTTTTGGTCTGCACCGTTTCTTCCTCTCGTTCCACTTTTCGTAGTATCGACAGGTTGTATTTCTGTAGCCTAACTCAACTCTCCCACGTATCGTGTGTTTATTACCCCCGCACAATAGCCAACCATCTGCATACTGAATGAGTGGCCACTCTTGAACAATCATGCACAGCGGCTCCGGCTCCCACGAAAGAAATTGTGGATGAATGATTAATCGGTTACGATTGGCACACTGGACAGGTGATACAAGTAGTGACGCTAAATAAGTGTATTCAAGAAGGTCCTGATACAATACATAGATCATGAGAAAAGTTCTCAACGGTGACATTAGAACGCACACACCACCCAGGCTCCTCATTGAGTCAGTGTCAACGGGTGGGGTAACATTTCGAAGCGGCTTCATACTTGACAAACGAGATCCGCGTCCCACTCGTCTGATCCGACACCCTCGTGAACGAGGAACATAGAATTCGGATCGTATTTCTGCTTGATGGCTCGGAGCTTATCGTAGTGACTGCCGAAGAATGATTTCTTCCAGTCGAATTCGTATCTCGAAGCCTATAAACACGCGCACCGAGGGGGGGATAAACAAATAGGTAAGAAAACCCAAACCGGATCGGGGCATGGTGAGCGTGGGCGTGGGAATCTCACCTCGTTGAAATATGCACCGGATTCTGGGGCTATGCCTTCAAGGATCTTCATATCCTGAATGAGGAGCTGACGGGCGACCTCGATTTCGGCCAGAGTTGCACCGTCCTGCCAGCCCGTGCCGATAGCCGTGTAGACCATGCTGTTTCGCCAAGCAGGGTTAAGACCCGTAGCATCGGGGTCAACACGGGCAACCTGCCCGCCAGTGACGAGACTGCGGGAAAAGAAAGAAAAGAAAGATTCTCAGGATCCGGATTCGCGTGTGTCCCCGGGATTGTGGGAAGAAAAGACTCACTAGTACCCGAACCCAGATATCTTGAGCAATTCCGCGGCCAGATCCCCGGGTTTATCGGTCTGGATGATATCCTCGGGTAACAACCAGGACGAAATCTCGGTCGGTGTCCCGACCTGACCGTCGCTGGTACTGAATAAGGGCTCATACCAGCTTGAGAAATTTTGGTACAGAACGGTATAGTTTTCAACTGAGAGACCTGGTTGGGAATGCGCAAATTCGAACAGGGGAAGGAAGGTGGTCTGGGTCTGCTCGGCTGTGACGTTTGGCGATAAGACAAGGAGTTGGATCTGGTCAGTAGTTCCGTAACCGTAACCTCCGTAACCTTGCTCGAGGAGCGAGGGAGTGAGACGGATGACCTCTGCGAGCAAGTTCTGGGTCGAATTGGCGTTGGTGGAGTTGGCTATGAGAATTGCGGCAGAGAAGGTGGTAGAGGGGTGCGATTTGTAAGTCACTGAAGTGACGACGCCCCAGGTACCTCCACCTCCACCTCGAAGGGCCCAGAACAGATCCTCGTTGTTGTACGGATTGGCAACGACGTGGTTACCATCTGCAGTAACGATGTTTATCTCTAGCACGTTGTCCACGCCTGCGAAACGATTGGGTGAGCACGATTTGATCCCCACTGGTGAGTTTAGCGTACCAAGACCATAGTTTGGAGCTAGTGCGCTGTGACCACCACCTGCGAGCCAACCGCCGGCAGCACCTACGCTCCCTCTTGCACTAATGCCTCCGACGAGGACCCGATTGTGTTGTTTTGCCGCTTCGTAGGCTTCAAACTATTGGACACCGGCCTCGAAGGTAAACGCTGATGTCACGCGGGATTCTCGTCAACGGGAAAATCGGATTTTCAAGGCAAAAGATCGGGAACAAACCGTTGTCGTAGGTAACCGAATCGGTGGAACCCGTGGGAGAGAATGAATCAAGGAAAGTGATGTTCTTCATATGATGAGTCCATATTAAGAAAGAATCCCTGGCGGAGCTCCTTCCAAGATAGTCGTGTCTGATGTAAAAAAAAAAAAAAAAAAAGGTCAATCAAAAACTCGGAGAAAAACAAATTAGGGAAAAAGCCGTTTTCGCGTACCCGTGTTTTTTATTACAAGCCGCAAGTTGTGCTCCGCGGCGAATTTGACAGCTTCCTGGATGTCAGCTGGCGTCGACCCCGATTACTGGCACGCTCCCTTGTTGACACGGGATGCCGAGCGTGGTGTTGAGGTAGCAGCCTTGGATCGTCCCGTTGGGAAAAGTGTACGTCTCAAAGTTGGTGTGCTCGGCGGCACCAGATTGATCGGAACGCCAGACACCGTTGTACCAGCCAGCGAGGACGTCGGTACAGTTACCGGCGGCAGAGCCATAGCACGGGGTGGCAGGCGGGACAGGATGGATCAGTGACTGAGAGACTTTTGATGCGAGAGTCTGGAAATCGGAATCGGACGGCCAACATCCCGATCCGGATGTACACCGGCAGTTTTGGGAGGATACCGATGTCAAGCTGAGAGCGATGGTCAAAAGAGGCGTGAGGAGAAACTTCAACATGAACATGTCCACCTGGGGGGTGTGGAATCTTTCGACGAGTTTTTTGGGGATTTATAGGACGGTTCCTACCAGTGGTAGGGGGCAGTGCGCAAGGCACTGAGCTTGGAGCGATGAACGTCATGTACTTGGGTCGCTGCGGATCGACAAGTAGACACAGTACGGTCCGCTGCGATGGATCCACGGCACCCGGGTTGGACAAAACCAGCCGGAAGCCTGGGGAAATACAAAAGCGCGGCTGATTACATAAACGTAGCGAAAAAAAAAAGTTTGTTTCGCACTCTCTCTCAATGTTCGCTGGTAACGGAATAAAACTCTTCACGGGTGAGGCCGTTTCGCTGTACACTTTTCTTACAACCCGAGCCTTATGCAACTTTCCAATAGGGACCAGTCATCCAGAGCTAGCAGAAATCGTCGCCAGACGGTACTCGAGACAGACTTCCATTCTCACACGTTTCTCACATCTCCCACAGTCTCGGTATTCCCGTCGCCAGGGCCACAGTCACGAAATCCGGGATTGGTGAATCCAACGTGCGCATCGCAGAGTCTGTCCGGGAGGATGACGTTTATATCATCAACACCGGCTGCGGCCAAGTCAACACCGCACTCATGGAACTCTGTATCATGATCCACGCCTGTAAGATTGCCAGCGCGAAGAGGATTACCGCCGTCGTCCCACTCTTCCCCTATGCGCGCCAGGACAAAAAAGACAAGAGTCGGGCGCCGATCACCGCGAAACTGGTCGCCAACATGCTCCAAAAGTCGGGATGCGACCACGTTGTCGTACGTTTCCCATCCGCCGATGTTAGGGGGGGACTCACCTTCCATACATTTCTTCTTCCTCTATTCATCAGACAATGGACTTGCACGCGTCACAGATCCAAGGCTTCTTTGATGTTCCCGTCGACAAGTGAGCTAGTCGTGATCTCTTCCCTTTTCAGCATCTTTTTCCTGATGGAACCCTTCCCCGCAGTGTGAGAGTTTCCCATGACCATCCCTCCCAACCCCCGTCTCTCACTCCCTCCTTCTTCTAGCTTTACGCTGAACCCTCGGCCATCCTTTACATCCGTAATAATTTCGATTTATCAAAGCTTGTTATAGTCTCTCCCGATGCCGGTGGCGCCAAAAGGCAAGTCTAACCCTGACCGGGGGAGCAAGAGAGGTCGCCAGCTTATCCCTCTTTCTCCCCCGCGTGTGAATTTATCCGCCTCTTACCCATTTTCTCACAGAGCAACATCAATGGCCGATCGACTCGGCGTCGATTTCGCCCTATTTCACAAGGAACGCAAGAAGGCCAACGAGGTTTCTCGCATGATCCTTGTCGGTCATGTAAAAGACAAGATCGCCATATTAGTAGACGACATGGCTGACACTTGCGGTACTCTCGTCCTTGCCGCCAAACAGCTCACAGAGGCTGGTGCAGAGAGCGTATATGCGATCGTGACTCACGGCATCCTCAGCGGCCGGGCGCTGGAAGCGGTCGAAGAGAGCACGTTGACGAAACTCATCGTCACAAACACGTTGCCGCAACAAGCAAACTTTGCGCGGTGTGGGAAACTGGAGGTGATTGACATTGGGATCGTACTCGCAGAGGTCATCCGGCGGAGCCACTACGGGGAGAGCATTTCCAAGCTGTTTGACGAGGTTCCGTATTAAATAGAATCTGTGCGAATATTTCCATGAATAAAATAATCTCCGTCGGGTCAGGTGGTGTTTGATGGATTCTCATCATCAAGAGCTGCTCGATGCTTGGATTCCGGGAGCGGTAGCGGAGGAAGAACCCGTTGTCTCTTCCCATTCCCACTCCCACTCACTCTCGCGCATGCCCTCTCTCTGACCGATCTCCAGTGGGCGATGCCAGTCCAGGTTGTATCATGCACACAATCCATCCAGCCCAGAGTCAGTACCATGTACACTCTCGACCCCCGCCTCCCTCAAATTCAACCACTTCATCCGCCTCACGCCCCCCGCCCGCCCACCAGCAGCCACAGCAGAACGCTAGAGATCCCGTCACCGTTATTGCCGTGCCCTCCGTCACCGTCGAGTACAACCAGCTCATCGTCGGGGATGCCAGGACATGTCAGTTCAATCCCCACGCTTCACCCCACATTTCCTATACTCACCCAGCTCTCCCCTTTCTCGCTTCTCTTCTTTTTTTTTCTTTTTTTTTTAGCGTCAACACGCACATACACTCCTCTCAAGGTCGTCGGAGATGGATCGTTTGGAACCGTGTGGTTGTGTGATTGGCATGGGACCTTACCCCCCAATACACCTCTGTCTGCCATGCAGTGCGGTCCAGGTGCACGTCCAGAGTATGCCAACAAGCGACTCGTAGCCGTCAAGAGAATGAAGAAACGATGGGAAGGAGGTTGGGACGAGTGTAAAAAACTCAAGGAACTCGAGGCACGTTCCTTTCAATCACCCGTTCCCCCCTCTGCTCACTGTTCCGCCCTCCATCCCCTCTCCAGTCACTAAGAAATATTCCATACCATCCGAACATAATTCCCCTCTACGACTTCTTTCTCCTTCCATCCAGCAAAGAGCTCTATTTCGTGTTCGAGTCTATGGAAGGTAATCTCTACCAGCTAATCAAATCCCGAAAGGGTCGACCACTCGCAGGCGGTCTCGTCTCCTCCATCTTCCACCAAACCGTATCAGGCCTTCACCACATTCACCATTCCGGGTATTTTCACCGTGACATGAAACCCGAGAACCTTCTTGTCACCACCACCGGCCTCTATGACTATCGACCTGTATCGCCCATCGCTCCTCCAAATGCTCCGGCTGAAAAGGACGTGGTCGTTATCATCAAGCTCGCCGACTTTGGTCTCGCCCGTGAGACCAAGAGCAAACCGCCGTACACCGAATACGTGTCCACACGATGGTACCGCGCACCCGAGGTTCTTTTACGGAGTCGCGATTATTCGAATCCCGTCGATTTATGGGCGTTGGGAACAATTATGGCTGAACTTGTCAATCTGCGGCCGCTCTTTCCTGGTCAGGGAGAAATCGATCAAGTTGCGCGGATATGTGACCTACTAGGTGATCCATCAGACGAGTACGGCCTAGATTCCCGGGGCAAGCCCTTCGGAGGAGGTAAATGGCCTCGAGGTATCAAGATGGCAAAGGCCGTTGGCTTCGCGTTCCCAAAGGTATCCTATTCTCTGTTTCACCGCCTCTTGCGGCGTCGTGTTGATCTGTTCTCTCAGATCCAACCCAAGAGCATACATGCCCTTTTCGATCGTTCCGTCCCTTTGAAATTAGTCGAATGCATCGAAGACCTGCTCAAGTACGACCCTGAGGCTCGTTTGACGGCCCGCCAGTGCCTTGACCACCCATATCTGGTGGAGACCATGCTCAAGAACAATCCTCCCATTCCAATATCTTCTCCGCCACCATTACAGTCCCGTCCTTTCCCGCGCGCCTCTCAGCAACAACCCGCTTCGCCCACCACCCAATCCCCCCGAACCGTACCTCCTTCCCATGCCCACTCCCCCTCCATTCTGAAACCGTCACCGCATTTCGACACCTCCACCACTCATCGCGCTCCCTTCTACCCGTCATTAAATAATCACCGGAAAGATCCAGATGCTGCTGTCGTCAACGCCAACATCCCTCAAGATGCGCCTCCAAATTACGCGGTAAACGGTTACGTAAATAACGGTTGGGATCCTATGGATGTCACCTCGCCCGAGTATGATGGCGCGCAACCGATGGATATTCAAACATCACCCGTTGCCCAAGAATATCCGAACCGACCTCCACCGGATCCAGAACCTCTGCAAGACCCTGCAAACCCTCGGTCATCAGATGTGCAGGCGAACGGACCAAAGCTCAAGACCCTTGGTTCCCTCGTCAGCCTCAAGTGGGGGTTGAGTAGGTTTGGCCATGCGGACAAGGTCCATCAACTACCCCCTGTCGAAGAGAACATTACGTCTTCAAATTCGACGCCATCGCTCAAACGTTCCTCCAGTGCCGGCAGCCGATCAATCGAAATCCCCGCCCCGCAAGAGTTTGACCCGAAGAAACTCAAGAAGGAAGCAGAGCGGATGGCGAAGGAAGCGGAGAAACAGAAACGAGCTTTGGCGGAGAAGATGCAGAGGGAACAAGCGAGAGCTGTCATGCAGAAGAGGAGCGCAATCGTGCAGGCGGTCGGCTCGAATCCGGAGTGGAAGTACGCCTTCAACGCCAATGGACGACTCGAAGCGGAGAAGCATGCGGCGAATACCGGGAATACCACTGGGCCAAAGAGGCGAACGCCTAGTTCCCATCAGGAGAGGGAGAGGAGTACAGCCACCCTCAATGCTGCCGGGGGGAGGTTTGGAGAGCCACCGTTTTCCGGCTGGAGAGGAGATGAAAGGAATTCGAAGGCTCGGAAAAGAGAGTGGGACGACGACCACTCAATGTCATCGTCAGACCTGGGTAGAATGTCCGTCATCTCGTTCGCCACTGTGGACAGCGACCCTGGGCCTCTGCGGCTGCGATCACGGGCGAGTGCGATTGGGTTGCACAAGTCCTCTACCTCGTCACTGCGGGCAGCGTATGACGAGCTTACCAAGTCTGCGCGGTCGTCGAATTCTCTGTCGTACGAGCAACAGCTATTCAATGACCTTCACCTCCGACCTTCTGTGGATGCCAGCTCTTCGTTATCGGACCACGGGTCTCCACCTCCCATGCAGAATCTTTCAATAGGCTCACCACAGTGGTCAAATCAACCACAACCAATGACCAGCTGGTCAGACGGAGGCGGACTATCTGACAAGAGACAACATCTGAGTCCTCTCATACCCTCTCCCCCATTACCACCTTTCGCCCAAGGGAACCCTCATTCTCCATCTCTCAGCCCGTATCCCTCGAGCCCGGGATTACCCAAGTCCGCGGTCAACCCAATGTTCAAAGTGGTATGTCCAACCACATTCAAGTTGCTGTTGCAAGGCTGATTCTTTTTTTCTCTCCGTTAGCCTTCACCATCAAGAGAAGACCTATCAACGGGAACGACATCAACGTCACTTCCACCGTTTGCTCAACTAGAAGCCGTAGCTGAGGGTGAATGCCGGCCGTTATCGCCGATGTCATTCATCTCCCCCGACGACGACACCTCCGTTTACACCCGCGATGAAGGTTGACAGTGATCCCCTCGCCAATACAGCATTTCTCGTTTCCCGGTCTTCGTTTTCCCCATTGCTTTCTTTCGCATAACATATCTGCCTGCAATTCATTCTTTTTTGTTTCTTTTTTTTTTCCCTCTTACGACGCGCCTTGTGGACACGGGTGCTTTAAGCCTGGCTCATTATCGACTTGAACTAGGTACCTCCCCACCCCATTCTCCAATTCCCTTCCCTTCCCCTCCTCTCCATCGCCCACTTGTCCACATCGGTCTCCCCTTGCCTATTTTATTCAAGTCTTTCTGCTTGATCGCCGGCGCATCTGTGTTGTTCTTGATTCCCCAACCCTCCGCTATCGTTACCTTGCCGCATTCGTTGACGATTTGCATCAACAACCCTAACTCGGCCCCTCTCTCCGTACCCACACATTCGTTTGACTACCATTCCCACCCCCTCACCTACCCTCGACCCAGGAGGCACCGAGTATGGATTTTTCCTTTCCTTCTCGGTTCCGTTGGTCGCGCCATTCCTTTACCTAGTTCAGTTTTGTTTCCCTCGCCCGCCCGTTTCCTTCGTACTGCCGCTGCACTTTATCTTAACGAACAATCCACCACCGTAATCGTTGCTAGGCAGGGTTTTTCTTTAGTATCATTCACTTAGCCTTTAGGGTTTCTTCAGCGTGTTCCTTGTTTCCCGTCGGTGTCCTACGTTTTTATTCATCTTGTACATCGTCTTCTCTTATCGTCTATCGTTCTCGTCCGACATCGTAGACTACATTGTATTTTTACCCCGCACCACACCCACCCACACAATGGCATTCATTGCTGCTCGAGGAATAGAGTGTGAACTCGGGGGTGGCCATTCGCAGGCCTCCTGGATATATCAGGATGTGCGCTCATCGATGATTCATCGCAACGCCTTGGGACGTCCAAGATCCGGGTACGAATATTCGCACGGAGGAAGATAAGTTGAGCACGCGATGCGGTGAATACTATAAAGTGGATTGCCATGGCGGAATCTGGTAGGATTCTCACGTCTGAATGTGTGTAGAGTAAGGAGTGTGTGATCTAGAAGCACCCGGGATCAATGGTCGTGCTCGTGATGTTCCAGTTCAAACCTGAGGCCACTGTTTTGGATGTTAGCGAGGCGCCCAGTCATTCGAAGGGTGGGAGACAATACAATGACTCACCAATATCTGTAAGGGGAAAGGGATACCGATAGATTGGTATTGCGTGGGTGAACCAAGATGACGAGATGAGAAGTTGGGGCTTACGTGCAAGAGTGAGCGCCGGGTTTATCCTGTGAGTTCAGAAGAAGGAAAAAATACCGGACGTGAGAAAAAATAAAGTGGAGAGGAGGGCGGAGAAATCGTGGGCTCACGAGATTGATAAAGATTTTAGGGTGGCCGAGTGGCCCGCCACCTGCCCGAT
>Ga0307512_10003808_pt1 | contig 17034 bp, 17 predicted proteins | sample 14_EM_MG_FD_200267 | JGI IMG/M metagenome (GOLD analysis project Ga0307512, IMG submission 200267) | Populus trichocarpa ectomycorrhiza microbial communities from riparian zone in the Pacific Northwest, United States - 14_EM | ecosystem: Host-associated > Plants > Roots > Unclassified | place...
TGGATCATGCGGCGGCGGGAATACGCCGCTGAGAAGGGTATTTACAGTTACTATTTAATGTATTACAACTCCAAGGAGGGCGTATGACAGGTAATGCGAGTACTGGCATGGCATGCACCTCGGGTACAGGTTAGACGTGTTGTAAAATGAGAACAGAATTCCGTATCAACGGCACCAGGGGCTGCGATTATGGCGCGTAGCCTGGCTTGAGTAGTACAGAAGGTTGCGCTGGCAAGTCGTCCAAGAGGCATTTCTCTGGACAGGCGTCGTCACGACAGCAACTTGCCGTCAAACTCGTTTTCTGGGAGAAATTTGAACGGACATGCATCGTCAGGACGCCATTTGCCTAGACCCTCGTCGCCCAGATGGCTACTGCGGTACCCATCTTCGTCTAGTACGCATTTGCACGGTTGCCTCACATTCGGAGCGGCATATACACTGACAAGCATAGTCCGTAAGATATACCCGGAAACATGCGCGCTACGTCCAGAAGGCAAATGCCATGCCGTGCGTCGTCTGGACGCAACATGCCTTGGCACTCGTTGTCTGGAAGAAATATGACCCGACACTCGGCATCTGAAAGGCATATGCTGTGGGATTCGTTGCCCAGTAGGCAGATGCCGTGGCGGGCGTCGTCCAGACACCACATACCTAGACATTTGTAGTTTGGAAGAAAAGGCTAGGCTATGACACTCGTCGACTCAAAGGCTAATGCGGTGCCCATCGTCTAGTGCACATACGCACGGCTGCCTTGTATTTGGAGCGGTATGGGCCCTGACGAGCGTAGTCCGCAAGGTAGAGGCGCAGTCACGCATCGGATGATACGCCTTGGCGCGCTGCGTCCAGAAGGCAAATGCCCTGACAATAGTCGTAAGGAAGAAATATGCCTTGACACTCTGCGTCTGTAAGGCAAATGCCCTGGCAATCGTCGAATGGAAGGCATATAGCATGGCAGGCGTCGTCCGGACGCCACATACCTTGACACTCGTCGTCCAGAAGAAATATACGCTGACACTCTGCGTCTGGAGGGCAAATGCCCTGGCACTCGTCATCCGGAAGGCATATACTGTGGCAGGTGTCGTCCGGACACCACATGCCTTAACACTCGTTGTCTGGAAGAAATATGCCTTGACACTCTGCGTCTGGAAGGCAAAATGCCATGGCGTGCGTCGTGTGGAAGAAATACGCCCTGACACCCGTGGTCCGAAAAGCACATGACGTGGCGTGCGTCGTCCGGACACCACATGCCATGGCACTCGTTGTCTGGAAGAAATACGCCCTGACACTCATTGTCTGGAAGAAATATACCTTGACACGCTGCGTCTGGAAGGCATTTGCCCTAACACTCGCCGACTGGAAGGCACATGCCGTGGCGTGCGTCGTCCGGACGACAGATGCCTTGACGCTCGTCGACACAAAGAAAAGGTGCCGCTTTGACAATCATCGCCCGGAAGGCTACTGCGGTGCCCATCTTCGTCTAGTACACATACGTACGGCCGGCACGTATTGGGAGCGGCATGTGCACTGGCAAGTGCAGTCCGGAAGTATATGCGGTGGCACGCGTCGATAGATATGACTTGCATCACCGTGTCCAAAAGGGAAATGCCCTGACACTCATCGTCTGTAAGAAATATGCCTTGACACTCCGCATCTGCAAGGCATATTCCCTGGCACTCGCTGTGCGGAAAGCACATGCCGTGGCGTGCGTCGTCCGGATGCCACATACCTTGACACTCGTCATCTGGAAGAAATATGCCCTGACACTCTGCGTCTGGAAGGCAAAATGCCGTGGCGAACGTCGTCCGGAAGGTATATATCCTGGTACTCGTCGTCTGGAAAGTACATGCCGTGGCATGCGCCGTCTGGAAGAAATACACCCTTACACGCGGCGTCTGGAAGGCAAAATGCCCTGGCAATCGTCATCCGCAAGGCATATGCCCTGACACTCGTCGTCCGGAAAGCACTTGCCATGGCTTGCGTCGTCCGGACGCCACATACCTTGACACTCGTCGTCTGTAGGGGGAGGATTCCGGCCGCTGCGGGCGCCGCTGACGCTACGCCCAGCGGGGTGTCTAGAGTTCGGGTGACACGGACAGTGCTACGGGAGTGTGACATAGGGCTACATAGGACAGTCACAGTAGACAGTCACAGGTGGCGCACGGACACTGGTATATAGTGTCCGGCGCTCGCCTCTCTAGAATGGACATGCTTCTTGCTACCCCTCAGTACATGACCACCGACTCCCACCATTGATTGAAGTTGGCTGTCGTTTTCCTGTCGAAGTTGTCGGGGCTCTTCATCTTTAGCTGGGAGGTGTTCACTCATGCTTTCTGGTTCCGGTTGGCTTGGGCCGCTGCTATTCCTTCTCCTACCAGCCGAGCTATTTCCTCAGGTCTGAGCATGGTTGCTAGTTTGGTCACGGTGGGCTCTCGTGCACCTGGGGGTGGACGTCCTGCAGGGAGGTTGCGATCGTAGAGGTCATCGTCATCGCCATTGCTCTCCGGGGGTGGGGGTGATGGCGATGGTGGGACAGCCGGTCTTCGAGGTGCTCTGGGGGGCCATCCTCCCCCATTTGCCCCGGTGGCCCCCTGGGGCACGTATGGTGTAGAAGTCTGCAGAGCCGGGGTTCTGAACCTCAGCCCGGAAATGGAGCTTGGATGGGTCGGCATTGGGGCTGCCGGAGGCGCTGTGGTTGGCAGCGCCACTTGGACCTCTACCTTTCGTATCTCTTCCTGAGCCTGCGCCAGTCGTTGCTCCAGAGTCGCATGCCGGGCCTGGTGGACTTGGGCCCACTCTTTCACATTTTTCTGGAACAAGGCCAGGTGCTGGCTTCGGGCCGTATTGGCTTCAGCGAGGAAGGCAAGGGCGTCATGCAAGCAGGCCAACTGAGTGCTCTGGTGTGTCTGGTGGAGATCTGCCTCATTCGTTCGCTCGATGATTTCCTTCCTGTTACACCCAAAGTATCTCGAGTAAGTAGCCAGGCTAGAGGAGGAGTACGTAAGGATGAAGGAATGCACTCAGGGAGTCTAGACGGGAGATAAGGAGCTGGAGTTAGCTTACGGCCGAGAAGATCGGTCGAAGAGAAACTCCGAGATGAGGGGTCAGAGTGCAAACGAGTAAAGGAGAAAGAACTTGGGAGACGCTGGTTGAGCTCCTGACGGAGGGGTCTCGTACGAGAGATCTGAGTCCATACGGAGGAACCACGTTCGAAGAGGTGTGGGCCCTGTGGGGGAGGCCACGTACGAGTCTGGAGCAAGGAAGTTCCCCGCTCAGCAGCATGAAGAGCTCATCTCCCTTATCTACACCCGGCCAGGACCAATGAACCACCCACGAGGTCCATGCACCTCGGGGGAATCCAAATCCGAGTCACTGCCTCTCACACCAGCATCACTCGGATATAAAACTAAGGGTTTTCGCCTTGATGGAGGGAGGACAGTACGAACGTCCTCACCTACACTACCACCAAACCCAGACACAAGATCTAAGATTATTCCGTTGTGAATTATCGAAAGTAGCCTGATTACCTTCGACCCTACCCGCACTTCGGTTACGAGACAACCCCAGTGTCACACTATAATCTTGATCTCAAAAATCACCCTACCTTCATGACTTACTTCGACGACACCTACTTCGAAGACCACCTCTACCTACTCGAACTATCTACCTTCTTAGAGCCTAAGATCCAATACTCCTTCGACGACACCTTTCAGTCGATCGACGACGAAATCGCAAAATACGAGCAGTGGGAAGAATTCTTCGACGGACCAAAGCCTATCTACGAAACAATTGAATGCCCCCCATACCATTGGTATACCCAGCAGTGGTGGAATTGTGCGCTACTATCCCAACCCGCCGACTTCGATGAAGACGAACTCTTTGACCTATTCGATTACCACTTCGACTACGACTCAACCATCCACAGCGGAGACTTCCTTGTCCTATATTAAGAAATGTCTACCTCGTCCGACTATAACATGCTCCGGTTGAAGTCACCCTGAGGGCTGCTCCAGATCACCAACGACGAAGAACCCGAGAAGGAAACCTTGGAGATCGCCAACCCGGTCGGGTGGATGCGGGCGATGGCCAACCACCAGCAGCAGGCCGAGCAAGACCTATGCCAGCTAATGGATGTCTGCGGCAACACGTTGGACCACACGGACCGATGCATCAGGCGGATCAAAGCTGCCTACAACCGACTGGCACAAGGAGCCCAATACGTCTACGAGCAGATGGAAGCCAAGGAACAGATCTCAGGAGACTGGGTAAGAAACGAGCTGATGGTATCCGCTAACGCATACCAGGCATTTACCAGACAGGTCTGGGAAGCTATCATCGAACAGTCCAAGACATGTGACTTACATAGGGTACACAAGGCAATACAAGTAGCCCGAATGCACAACGCGGTAGCTTTCCTGTCGGAAGCAAACCTGGTCCGAAACGTCCACCTAATGGAATTCCAAGGTAACGTGGAAAAATGGGCTGCTGACCACCAAAAGAAGGTAGAAACGCTCGAATGACAACGAAACGAGGACCAAGATCGAATGGCCGGCCTGGAGCAATGGCTGGCCCAAGCACAAAACGAATTGTTGCGAGTAGCAACTGCAGTTCCCCTGCCCGCAACACCAGCCGGACGGACCCGGCCCACTCCAATCCCAGGGGCACCGCTGACCCGACTGATGCTGGGGAGTCCCTTACTCGGAGGAACCCAACAACAACGACAAAGGCCCTCGGCAGTCTCAGCTACGAGCCCGCCGCACAGACCCCAAGGTACAGAGGGGGCAGGAAGAGGTGGACCCCCACCGAGACGTCCGCAAAGGGAAGCGCCGCCCTCACCTTCACCCCCTCCTAGCGAGGACGACAACGACCTGTACGAACGGAACCTACCGACAGGAAGGCCCCCACCAGGAGTGAGGAAACCTACCCAGGACCGGCTGGCAACCATGCTCATGCCAGGGGAAATAGCCCAGCTAGTGGGAGCCGGAATCGCAGCAGCACAAGCCGTGGAGCGGCCAGAAGGAGGAGCCCGAATAGACACCTCAAGGCTCAAGATGGAAAATCCGGAAAAATTCGACGGGAAAAGCTCGTCCACCTACAACCAATAGTGGGAATCGGTTACGATGTATCTGGGGTTCTACCCGGAAATGGTCGACCGCCTGAAAATCGCCTTGGTCGGAACCCTTCTAACCGATACCGCCCTGGTATGGCACCTCCACCGGTACCGAGAACTGGGAGAAAACGACACCTGGGTTAACTACTCCGTGGCTATCCGAACGGAGTATCGAAACGAACGAGAAGCGGCAGACGCCCAACTCAAGTTAGGACAGCTCAAGTACCAAGGGTCCATCCGTGCCTACCTGACAGAGTTTCGAGTGCTCAATAACTTCGCACGGGCCACGGGGGAGGCACTAAGAGAAAAAGTGGACCTGGCCATACCCGACGCGATACTGGACATGCGATTCGCCCACTATCTCGAGGACTTCGCAGACGACGAGGGCTTCCTACAGGCCACCCACCAAGCCAGCCTACAGGTGGAAAAGAAAAAGGCGCTCAAGGCAGCCAAGGAAGCGATGCGAAGTGGGGTAGCACCCAACAAGGACGGCACAAAAAACGACCGCCCTAGGGAACAAGGAAGAAAAACGACACTCGACCAAATCCCAAAGAAGGAGCCCCGCAACCCAGGCCGAACAACACCAGGCCACCAAAAAAGGACTCCTGGCCGTCACAAGATGCAGCCCTCAAAGGAGTACCAAGCAAGGAGGCAGAGGAATACCGAAAAAGCTGGGAAGACTGCTGGCAATGCTACTGACCAGGCCACAGGACCTACGACTGCTTCTCCTTCCAGACGAAACAGGGAACAGCCTTGCCACCAGCACCATGGAAGATCGCGGCTGTAGAAACAACGAAACGGAAAAGAGAGGACGAGCCGGAGGAACCCCCAGCGGCAAAACAGTAGAAGGTGGCAGCGGTTGAGGAAGCGGCCACAGACCTACCACTTTGGGAGGACTCGGAAGACTCGGATTTTTGAGAAACTCCACCCTGCCGTGAAACGGAGTAAAACACCTTGTATGCGGCACCTCGAAAAAGAAAAGGAAGGAGCCGGGTCCGGAATACTCGGCACCAGGGCAGAAAAGAAAGTAGAACGATCGACCAATAATCTCCATGATGCTCCACTGGAACGAAAGCCAGCACCCGGTAAAGGCATTGCTAGACACAGGGTGCTCAGTCGCCCTGATCAACCAACAAACAATTGAGCGACTAAGAATTCAGACGAAAACACACAAAAACCCTCGAACCATTGAGAACTTCACTGGGGAAGTGGTTGGAGGGGCTGAACAAAGCTACACAAGGATGATGCATCTGCAACACCGGAAGCACTTCTCAGAAGAAACCTTCGAAGTAACTCCAATGGAAGCAGCTATCGACATCTTCCTTCCGTTTAGTTGGATAGAGCGATACCCACCGCAAGGGGCTTGGACAAACGAAGAGGTGCGGTTCAACAGTGCGGAATGTATGAGGAAATGCACACGGCACGAAACGGGGCCCTTCTCCCTAACCTGGGACGAATCAATCGCAACCGATCCCAGCGCTCGAGTTATCGGATACGTATCAGCTCTAAGGACGGAAGACCCATTAGAAGCCGTTCCAATAGAATTCCGTCAGTACCTTGGAATCATGGGAAAAGAGGCGGCAGATGCCCTCCCAGATCACCGACCCTACGACTGCAAAATCGATCTCCAGAAAGGAAGCACGGCGCCATGGAGGCCCATCTACCCCCTCTCCGAGGAAGAACTCTGGACCCTGAGAGAATGGCTGACGGAAATGGAGAAAACGGGGAAAATCAAGCGCTCCACATCCCCAGCTGGCTCACCAATCCTCTTCGTGCCAAAACTGCATGGACGAGGACTACGCCTATGTGTTGACAACCGAGCCCTAAATCGGATCACGATCCTGAATCGGTACCCACTACCTCTCATGCAGGAACTGCAGGAGCGGGTCCGGGGTGCGCAATGATTCACAAAGATGAACCTCAAAAATGGATTTCACCTAATCCGAATCCGCGAAGGGGACGAATGGAAAACAGCATTCAGAACCCAATACGGGCTCTTCGAATTCCAAGTCATGCCGTTTGGACTTACCAACGTCCCCTCCACCTTCCAACATATGATGAACCACATCTTTTCTGACATGCTCGACGTGGGAACGTTGGCATACATGGACGACATACTGGTCTACGCCGACACGGAGGAAAAACATGACGAAACAGTCAGAGAAGTTCTAAAACGCCTACAAAAGAATGGTCTGGCCGTCTCGCCCGAAAAGTGTGTATGGAAGGCCCAGGAAGTGGAATTTCTAGGCTATATCATCGGAAGGAACGGGATAAGAATGTCAGAAGAAAAGGTGGAGGCAATACTCGGCTGGAAAACACCGGAATCCCTGACAGAAACCCAATCGTTTTTGGGGTTCGCCAACTTCTACAGACGTTTTATCCAGGACTACTCCCGAGTAGCGAGACCACTTACACAGCTGACCAAGAAAGATAGAGAATGGAACTGGAATGCGGAAGCAGATGCAGCCTTCGCAGAGCTAAAAAAACGATTCACTACGGCCCCGAACCTAGTACACTTCGACCCCGCAAAGGAAGTGATCATCGAAACCGACGCATCGGACTTTGCGATAGGAGCAATACTATCGCAGCGGGATGAGGAAAGACGCCTACACCCGGTAGCATTCCACTCCAGGAAGTTCCAACCCGTGGAAATCAACTACGAGATCTACGACAAGGAACTCCTGGCTTTAGTGGACGCCTTCAAACACTGGCAACGATACTGTGAAGGCGCAACCCACCAGGTCCAGGTCTATTCAGATCATCAGAACTTGGAATACTTTACGACAACCAAAGTATTAAACCGTCGGCAAGCAAGATGGGCACAAGAGCTGGCCAGCATTAACTTCCGAATCTACTACCGACCAGGTACCCAGAACGGAAAACCAGATGCACTATCGAGGCGTCCGGAGTACCGCCCTGAGAAAGGGGGGGTAGAAAAACAGCTGATAACCACGGTTTTGGGAAAAAATCACTTCGAGGAACGACTAACGCGGTCGTTCATCTGCTCCTCGGCGCGGCTGGCATCACTCCCGGAAAGAAGGTTGACTGAGGAATTCCTGGCAAGCATCAGAGAAGAAGGAAAAAAGGATGAGGCCTATGAGCACGCAAGGAAACAGGAAGTGGTAACGGAAGACCCGTCGCCGAATGACCAAAAGGTCAAGGAAGTGAGCTGCGAAAACGACCTATTGTACAGACGGAACCAGGTCTGGGTACCAAAGGGACTGGTGCAGAGGATTATGGAATCAGAACATGATACAAAGGTGGCCGGACACATGGGACAGGACAAGACCATCGAGCTAATCCAACGAAACTTCAGGTGGCCAATAATGAACAAACGAATTATCGACTTTGTCAGAAGCTGCCCGGAATGCCAGAAGAATAAGGTGTCCCGGCACCAACCTTACGGGCTATCCTCCCTGTTGGAGTTGCCCTACGCCCCATGGCAATCCATAGCAATGGACTTCATTACGGAACTCCCAGCCTCGGAAGGACATGACCAGCTATGGGTAATCGTCGACCGATTCACCAAGATGGCACACTTTCTCCCCTCGAGAATGGAGGGGAAGATAGTGGCAGACCTGGCCGTCATCTTTGCCCGAGAGGTATGGAAGTATCACAGCCTCCCCGCCGATATTGTGTCGGACCGCGACTCCAGGTTCACCTTGGAAACCTGGAAGGAGTTCCTACGACTCTCGCGAATCCGGCCCCGAATGTCAACCGCGTTCCATCCGCAGACCGACGGACAGACGAAACGGCTCAACCAGACAATCGAAGCCTACCTCCGAGCGTTCGTCAGCAAGGAACAGAATGACTGGGTACGCCTGCTGCCGATGGCCGAGTTCGCCTACAATAACTCGACCACCACGGGCAATGGTTTGTCTCCGTTTTACACCAACTACGGCTTCCACCCAGCGGCCATGGACCCCGCGACAACGGAACCCCTAAACCCAGCGAGCCAAGTCTATGCCCACTGGATGCACGCTGTGTACGACGAATCCCGGAAAGGGCTGGAAAACGCACAAGAGCAAATGCGACGATACACCGACGCGGCGCGAAAGGAACCCCCGGCTTACCAAGTAGGAGACCTGGTAATGCTCAACGGGCGCAACATCAAAACGCGCTGCCCCTCGAAGAAATTGGACCACAAGAACCATGGTCCCTTTCAGATCGAAAAAATCGTCTCCCTACTGGCCGTCCGCCTCACCCTGCCCCGGAAATGGAAAATCCACAACATCTTCCACGTCTCGCTGCTCGAACCCTACCGAACCAGCGAGCACCGAGCACCACCAGACCCTTCAAAGGTACTCCGAGAGGCTGACGATATCGAGCAGTCAGAGGAATACGATGTCGACGAAGTTATGTCCTCAGTCGAATGCAGCCGGGGAAATAATAAAAGAATCCTCTACCTCGTCAAATGGCTGGACTATCTGGAACGCAAAGACTGGACGGAAGAACCATTCGACAACTTTTCGGTAAGCGGTCTGGAGAAACTCTGCGAGTTCCACCAGCGAAATCCAGATGCGCCGAGGGACTACCGGCTCACCGACGCCTAGGCGGGATGTCCATAGAAGGGCCCGTCGAAGCACGAACGGTAGTGGGGATGAAGGGGTTGAAGGACTTCATCTCACACCCACACCTATGTCACACAGTTGACCAACTTTCGGAATAAGGGACTGGCGGTTCGAATCCAGGGCCGTGGGTGCACCCTGCCCCCGACAGCGTGGGCACTCCTCGGCACGCCCTCAGGAGGCCGCTACCTGGATCCCAGTTACCAGCACGAAGGGCACCATAGGCTCTCCCCGCACGGAAAGAGCTCGGTTCGGAACGACCCCGGAACTGACGTCCAAAACGAGGATCAACTCCCAGGAGAAAGACCCGCTTCTCGGGCATCCACAGGCCTCTCTGGAAGGGGAACCCATGCCAGGTACCACACAACCCGGTAACAAGGACTCGGGAGAACCTGAAGGAAGATACTGGATGACGACCGAGAAGGCACGGGCACTTCTTGACACGCTTGCTTCATCCGGATGAGTTGTCATGGCCTCTATCTGAATCCTGGTTTCAGCCCTCGGCCCACCGAATTCCTACTTGCTCTCTTGAGGAACCGAATCCCGGTTGGGACACGGTGCGACCCCATCAAAGGCCCCACGACAAACGAACAGTACGAGTACGCACCGGCCTACTCGGAGGGCCCAGTCATTCCGACGGAGTACAGAGTCATGTCCTGCTCCGGTGACTGGGAGGGCTATAGGGGAGGAGGACTACAGTCACGGTAACTCCATTACAGAAGTTACCCCACGAAAAGACACACGTCTGGAAAAGAGACGGGCTACCTAGAGAGAGAAAGAAGTGTTAAGCGCTCGAGACGAGGCTAAGGGAGGGGGAGGTAGTGTTATACCCAAAGTATCTCGAGTAAGTAGCCAGGCTAGAGGAGGAGTACGTAAGGATGAAGGAACGCACTCAGGGAGTCTAGGCGGGAGATAAGGAGCCAGAGTTAGCTTACGGCCGAGAAGATCGGTCGAAGAGAAACTCCGAGATGAGGGGTCAGAGTGCAAACGAGCAAAGGAGAAAGAACTTGGCAGACGCTGGTTGGGCTCCTGACGGAGGGGTCTCGTACGAGAGATCCAAGTCCTTACGGAGGAACCACGTACGAAGAGGTCTGGGCCCTACGGGGGAGGCCACGTACGAGTCTGGAGCAAGGAAGTTCCCCACTCAGCTGCATGAAGAGCTCATCTCCCTTATCTACACCCGGCCAGGACCAATGAATCACCCATGAGGTCCATGCACCTCGGAGGAATCCAAATCCGAGTTACCACCTCTCACGCCAGCGTCACTTGGGTATAAAACTAAGGGTTTTTGCCTTGATGGAGGGAGGACAGCACGAACGTCCTCACCTACACTACCACCGAACCCACACACAAGATCTAAGATTATTCAGTTGTGAATTATCGAAAGTAGCCTGATTACCTTCGACCCTACCCGCACTCCAGTTACAAGACAACCCCAGTGTGACACTTCCAGACTTGTCGCGCAAAGTTCTGGTTGGCGTTGGCAGCGGCTGCCAACTTGTTTTGGACCCAGCTCTCCGCGATATTCTCCTGGTTTCGGATTCAATCGTAGATGTACTGGGTTCCTTGGGCCAGAGTTATGTAGGCCCTCTCGATGTCCCGGATCTGTCAGTTCATTTGGTCCATGGCGGATCCGCTTACTTCCCACAGCTGCCAGAGGTCCACTTCGGTCTGTTCTTGCTGGTGGACCAGGGACCTGACCCAGCCCACAGGGTTCTTGATTTCCACTACTTCGTCCGCGGTTTCCGTACCGTCCGTGATTTGTTGGATGTCTCGGGGTGCCTCAAGGCACAACATATTGAAGTCAGACGAGGCAGACATCTCAGTAAAGGTCTAGAAAGTGTCCAGTGTAGATGGGTTCGTCATCGTAGAAGGTGTAATTGCAGATCTCGCGAAATTCGTATCCGTCGAGGTCGGAGCACAATTGCTGGGATGCAAAGTTGGACCAGTATTAAGTATACCAGTTTTTGGGGGTGCAATCGATTGCTTCGGAGGGTATGTGTTGCTGCTAATCGAAGGTGACTTATGAACTAAGATTACAGTGTGACACCTGGGTACGCGAGTACGGAGGTAGAGGTAGAGATATCAGAAGTCAGGTTCGATTAGTCTTTATTCACAGCGGAATAATCTTAGGTTCGTCGTGTCTGTGTATTTCGTGAGTGTGGAGTCCGAGGATGAGCAATGGAGGTTCTGTGACACTGGGGTTGTATTGTAACCGGAATGTGGGTAGAATCAAAGGTAATCAGGCTACTTTCGATAATTCACAACGGAATAATCTTAGATCTTGTTTGTGGGGTTTTTGTTTTTGCTGAGCGGACGTTCGGTGCTATTCTCTCTTTCCTTTCCACCGAGCGGGATTCTTGCCTAGCTATATAGCCATCTTGCGGCATCACGTGGTTCCTCTAGAGAACCCGTACTTCCTATCCTTTTCTCAGGAGGCTTTGTCCGCCAGTCAAGGCCCCGGAACCCCATGGGCTCGGTCCTTACAACCTCATTGGTTCTGGTCAGTCTAATGATACGCCGACTGATCCCCGCATCGCGTAAACCCCTCAAGCCCTGCGGGTGAGGGGTTTTACCGGCCTATCAGAGAAAGAGAAGATATTGGTTCTATGACCTCACTCCTTGTATCTCGTATTTAGTTGCGTTTGCAGTTCGTCCGGAGATTAGCACCTTAGGTCCGTTATGGCTGTAAGGTCTAATCCCGAGGCTATCTCCCGCCTAGACTCTCTGAAGCTGACTGGGCTCGACTTCCCCCTTCGAGCGGTATTAGGTAAAGTCTAACGTGCTCTGACTACGTAGCTATCTATCCTCTCTGGTGTTTCGGACTGAGGTGTAACACTACCTCCCCCTCTTCTTAGCTTCGTCCCGAAGCTATGTATGTCCCTTTATCGAAGTAGCCCCCCTCTTTCTGAATAAATATTGCTGTGCATAATGCTCACCCGCTGAATGCAGTCCTCTACCCCTGCATCCCTCCCAATAGCTGGCCAGCTGGTTGACACCAGGGAGCCTCAGACAATTGGGCCCTCAGAGTAAGCCGGTGCGTACTGTTACTATCGTGCCATATTGAGTCGTACTCACTGCCGCGCTGCGTCAAGGCTTGGCAGGCTCGGTGGGGTTCCGGGGTCGCAGTCGGCACAGGGAATCGGGAGAGGCATGGTGTCCTTCGTGCTAGTAACCCGTATGCTCGGCAGTGACTGCGCCCACGTCCTTCCGGGGGGAGACTAGTATGCTGGAGCAGTGAGAGCGCTGTCGGGGACTCACGTCACCACTTGTATGCCACCTGCGCCGGTTCTGCCGGTCCGAGTCGGTCGCCAAGAGGTCGATACGTCTGTTCTGACCGGTTTTCCTGACTCTCAGCGGTTTCGATCGCGTGCACTCTTCGTCAGGTGCCGGGTCGGCAGCTTTGTTGCGCTGTGGGATCGGTGCCCGAGAAGCGGGTCTTTCTTTGGGTTGTTCCTTCATTTCGAATTTCGTCCGAAAGTTGGTCATCCGTGTGTCATAGGTGTGTGTGAGATGAAGTCCTCCAACCCCTTCATCCCTACTACTACTTGTGCTTCGTCGGGCCCTTCTATGGACATCCCATCTAGACGTCGACGAGTCAGTAGTCCCTCGGTGCATCTGGATTTCGCTGGTGAAACTCCCGGAGTTTCTCCAGACCGCCTACCGAAAAGTTGTCGAATGGTTCTTCCGTCCAGTCTTTGCGTTCCGGATAGTCCAGCCATTTGACGAGGTAGAGGATTCTTTTGTTATTTCCCTGGCCGCATTCGACCGAGGACATAACTTCGTCGACATCGTATTCCTCCGACTGCTCGATATCGTCAGCCTCTCGGAGCACCCTTGACGGGTCCGGTGGTGCTCGGTACTCGCTGGTTCGGTAGCGTTCGAGCAGCGAGACGTGGAAGACGTTGTGGATCTTCCAGTTCCGGGGCAGTGTGAGGTGGGTGGCCAGTGGGGAGACGATCTTCTCAATTTGAAAGTTACCATGGTTCTTGTGGTCCAGTTTCTTCAAGGGGCGGCGCGTTTTGATGTTGCGCCCGTTGAGCATTACCAAGTCTCCTACCTGGTAAGCCGGGGGTTCCCTTCGTGTCGGATCAGTGTATCGGCGCATTCGCTCTTGTGCGTCTTCCAGTCCTTTCCGAGATTCGTCATGCACTGTGTGCATCCAGTGGGCGTACACCTGGCTCACTGGGTTGAAGGGTTCCATCGACGCGGGATTCATGGCTGCCGGATGGAAGCCATAGTTAGCGTAGAATGGAGACATACCATTACCCGAGGTGGTTGAGTTGTTGTAGGCGAACTCAGCCATTGGTAGCAGTCGGATCCAGTCATCCTGTTCCTTACTAACGAACGCTCGGAGGTAGGCTTTGATTGTCTGGTTGAGTCGTTCCGTTTGGCCGTCCGTTTGTGGATGGAACTCTGTTGACATTCGAGGCCGAATCCCTGAGAGCCGCAAGAACTCCTTCCAAGTTTCCGAGGTGAACCTGGAGTCACGATCTGACACAATATCAGTGGTGAGGCCGTGATAATTCCATACTTCTCGGGTAAAGATGACGGCCAGGTCTGTCACCGTCTTCCCTTCTTTCCTTAAGGGGAGGAAGTGCGCCATCTTTGTGAACCGGTCGATGATTATCCATAGTTGGTCGCAGTCGTCGGAGATCGGGAGTTCCGTGATGAAGTCCGTTGCTATGGATTGCCATGGTGCATATGGTAGCTCCAGCGGAGAAGACAGCCCGTATGGTTGGTGATGGAAGGCTTTGTTTTGTTGGCAGTCCGGGCAACTTCTGACGAAATCGATGATCCGTTCGTTCATTTTTGGCTACCAGAAGTTCCACCGAATGAGCTCGATGGTCTTATCTTGCCCCATGTGTCCCACCACCTTGGAGTCGTGCTCGGATTCCAGGACCTGTCGTACTATCCCTTCTGGCACCCAAAGCAGGTTCCTTTGGTACAGGAGTCTGTCCCTTAATTCCACCGTTTGTTCCCTGACCTTTCGGTCTTCTGGAGCCGGTTTTTCCAGCTCCGCTTCCTTTTTCCTCTTTTGGTAGGCCACGTCCTTTTCCCCTTCCTCCCGGACTTTCTGCAGGAATCCTTCGTTCCATTTTCTAGCTGGTAGCGAGGCCAACCGGGCTGATGAGCAGATGAATGAAATGTTTTTTCTTTCGCCCAGGCTTTCCTGGTCCAGGTTTTTTGTTTGTAAAACCGTCGTGATTGGCTGGTTTTCTACCCCCCCCTTTTCCAGGCGGTACTCCAAACGCCTTGACAACGCGTCGGGCTTGCCGTTTTGGGTTCCTGGTTGGTAATAGATCTGAAAATCGATTCTGGCCAGCTTCTGGGCCCAATGAGCCTGCCGTCGGTTTAGTACTTTGGTTGTTGTAAAGTACTCCAGGTTCTGGTGATCCGAGAAAACCTGGATTTGATGCGTTGCCCCTTCGCAGTAGCGTCGCCAGTGTTTGAACGCATCTACTATCGCTAGTAGCTCTTTGTCGTGGATTTCGTAGTTGATTTCCGCCGGTTGGAACTTCCGCGAGTGGAATGCCACTGGGTGGAGCCGGTTTTCTTCATCTCGTTGGGATAGGACGGCGCCTAGCGCGAAGTCGGAGGCATCTGATTCGATGATTACTCGTCTAGTTGGGTCGAAGTGTGCTAGAATCGGGGCTGTGGTGAACAGTCGCTTGAGTTCTTCGAAGGCTGTCTGCGCTTCCTGGTTCCAGGCCCAGTCCTCTTTCCTTTCTTTCTTCGTCAGTTCCGTCAGGGGTCGAGGTACTTGGGAGTAGTTCTGGATGAAGCGTCGATAGAAATTGGCGAACCCCAGAAAGGATTGTACTTCCGTCAGAGACTCCGGCGTTTTCCATTCTAGCACCGTTTGTACTTTTTCCTTTGCCATTTTTATCCTGTCTCTTCCTATGACGTACCCCAGAAATTCCACTTCCTGGGTCTTCCAAACGCATTTTTCCGGCGAAACCGCTAGCCCGTTTTCCTGCAGCCTTTCGAGGACTTCCTTGACTAGTCGGTCATGCTCTTTTTCGGTTTTGGCATATACTAGGATGTCGTCCATGTATGCCAGGACCCCAAAGTCTAGCAGGTTCGATAAGACACAGTTCATCATATCTTGAAATGTGGACGGTGCATTTGTTAGGCCAAAGGGCATGACTTGGAATTCGAATAGTCCATAGCAGGTTCGGAAGGTGGTCTTCCACTCGTCTCCTTTCCTCATTCGGATTAAGTGAAACCCGTTCTTGATGTCCATTTTCGTGAACCATTGAGCCCCTTGTATTCGGTCTTGTAGTTCTTGCATTAGGGGAAGCGGGTAGCGGTTTGGGATCGTTATCTGGTTTAGGGCCCGATAGTCCACGCACAGGCAGAGACCTCGTCCGTGGGGCTTGGGTACGAACAGGATTGGCGATCTGGCTGGGGAGGTTGATCGTTTGATTTTCCCTGTTCGTTCCATCTCCTTCAACCATTCTCGGAGGGTTTGTAATTCCACTTCGGACAGGGGGTATATGGGTCTCCATGGCGTGGTGCTTCCTTCTTTGAGCTCAATTTTGCAATCGTAGAGGCGGTGCTGTGGGAGTGTGTCTGCCGCTTCTTGGCCCATTATGCGCATGTAGGGTCTGAATTCTCCTGGTACGCTGGCCAGGGCATCGTCGGTGGTGACTGCCGATATGTGCCCGATTACTCGGGCGTTTGGGTCGCGTGCCACCTCTTCGTTGCAAGTGTGAACTCCCCCTGCTCGTATTGTGTGCAGGTTTCCTGGCATCCAGGACTGTTGAATCGTATTTCTTCTGACTCCCAGATTCCTTGCGGGGGGTGCTTCGATATCCACCAGTAGGGTAGGAAGATGTCGACCTCTGGTTCCATGGGGGTTACTTCGAAAATTTCCTTCGAGAAGTGCCTCCGGTGTTGGAGGTGTAGAGGTTTCATGTAGAATATTCCCGCCTCCTCTACATGTTGCCCCGTGTAATTCTGGATACGAATTGCCGAGTCATGTTTGAGCATAGGGATCTGCAATTTCTGCGCTGTTTCTTTGTTGACCAGCGGGACCGAACATCCTGTGTCTAGCAGCACCCGGACTCGGTGTTTCCCTTGTTCCACGTGTAGCAGCATGGTTATGTTGGGTCGGGGTCCGCATCAAGGTTTCTTACGCTCGGGTTCCTTCGCGGGTTCCTTGGCACCCCTTTTTTGGCCTGTTCCGTATATGACTTTTCTGGTCCTGAGTGTTGGAATATAGGGATCGATAGAGATGAAGATAGTGAACTTGTTGATTGATACAAGGTCGAAGGAAAAACATTCTCTCTATATACAACGCGCCTGAGGAACTCGCCAAGGGGAAAGGACGGAAGACTTCTCCCGAGCCGGTGC
>Ga0307512_10003809_pt1 | contig 17030 bp, 19 predicted proteins | sample 14_EM_MG_FD_200267 | JGI IMG/M metagenome (GOLD analysis project Ga0307512, IMG submission 200267) | Populus trichocarpa ectomycorrhiza microbial communities from riparian zone in the Pacific Northwest, United States - 14_EM | ecosystem: Host-associated > Plants > Roots > Unclassified | place...
CTGGATGCTCAGAAGTTGAGAGAAATCGGCTTTAAGGTTAGCGTCATTGGACGGGGCGAGAAGTTTTGATGGATGTGGCACGTAATGTTCCCCTTTTACCTCCCTCTTCTTTGACACTTGGAGACACAACTTCCATTTCCTGACCATAGCCGTGTACTTGCATGAAGATACCAAGCGGTTTGGATACATACGTACTTGACAAATATATAGAACTCATACAGGGAGGAAAACGGTGACATATATGATATATCCAAATGGTGGTCATGTAAGCTCAACACCAGTATCCCAACATCCCGCAGGGTGTGTTTGGATGTTATGCCGTTGGCGGTGAAGAATTTTTCTGAAGAAATCACGCATTAAAGCGTAACAGATAGACGGGATTTGATCTCATTGGCTGGTGCATGACTCTAATCCTTCGCGTTCCTTCGCTCGATTTACCCTCCGAATACCGGTTCGAACTTAGTTATCTGCTTCACATAAAGAAGCTTGAGCACGGAGCCTATTCAAATGCCTTCGAGATGCTACCCCGTAACCAGTGGCCCGAGACGAATGCAGATCAATGGATAGAAGGCCGTGTCTCTTTGTTATGTAGTAAAGCCCCAAAGGGCGAGATACATGTAAAATGCATAAAAATAGGCGAAATAATTGAGGCGTAGGTGATACACTCCCGAGACGAACAGCGAGCATCGTGAATCACTCGAGGCCGATCGTCGGAAATGGTAAAACATGAGATCGTGTGGAGGAGGGGGGCCGATTCTGCAGATTAAGATTCACGATGTGTAAAAGAAAACGGAATCCAGAATCCGCGGACCTTATGACCTCATCCAGGCTCTCTGTGACCTGTGATGATCAGCCCCACAAAACATCCGTGTTTATCTCCCTCGGGGGCCGGGCACCAGTAGCAGCTTGCCGCTGTCGATGTGGACTGCCATCTCTCTCGGCATCATCATCCGGAGGTAACCTAATCCGCCCTTCGTCTTCCCTCTTCAGCTTCTTCCAAGTCGCCGCGAAGATCAGCGCGATAGGATGTATAACGGTGAACGCAACGGCAATAATAAATACCGTGCTCGGTTTCGGTTTAGCCGACCAGATAGCAACGTCTATCCATACGGCCGCGACACACCAGACGATGTCTTTCCGTACTACGATCACAATGAGACCGATCAGGTTCACGAGAAGGACGACACCGAATCCAACCCATTGATGGTTCGCGTATTGATTAGGCTTGCCCGGTTCCCAAGTGTAACCAAGTTCAACGCTGACGAAAGAGTCCGTGTCAGACTCTCAGTGGCAGAAATCACGGTACTTACAAGAGCGAATATGGGAACATGATTTGGAGTGGAAGAACCAGGAAGAACCTCGAAGGGGCGTGGATGAACGCAACGTCCAACGGTCGCTTCTTGATCTCAGGGGGGTGGTAGATCAAAAGGACGACGTTGCAGTATATCAGGATCAATACTAATGTACCAAGGAGTACGGTGGACACCAAGAACCATTGCAGGATCTAAAAGCCCGAGGGTTCTCAGAAACGTACCGGTGAATGGGTATGCCAAAAGGATATCGTACCCAAGCAACGGCCCATAACCCCATGATCCAGTTTGCAAGTACCAAGGCAATTCCCACCCCTTTGGTCATGGTTTTCTGTCGCAGACATCAGGTATGACGTCAGGGGCAAGGGTTCGTGGTTGCGTACTTTGGTTTCCGGCTTTCTGGCCATCACCAGTAAGATACAGTAACCCACCTGCCCGACATAGACGAGCAAGAGATAGGTAGCAATCAAGAGAGGATTAGGAGATATTGAGGATGGAAACATCTTCTCGATATCCTCTGTATGGAGATGCACGGTGTCAATTTCACCAGCGGGGAATCAAGTACATAACGTACGAATCCCGGGGGTCACAGCCATACTACATACCAGCACCGCCGTTATGTTCACCAGCAGACTAAGGGGTGTTAACACTTGCAACCTGTATACCAAAGCAGTAGACAGTTATAGAGGGTCCAGTGAGTTCGGTCTGTTCCGTCCTCGGTGAGCGTCTGGAGACGTGCCTTATAAGAGCCAGATAATCCCTGACAGCAGGGTGGTTTGTGTCGAGAGGGAGATCTTCCATCATGGAAAGCTAGTCTTCGGTAACTAGGAAGGTGAGGTGGCGAGGGACGAGGGCACTTGAGCTCCTAACGAGGGTGTACTAACAGATCGATGATGTCACGAGCAAGAGGGATCGATCAACCGAACTTAAATTCTAAGATGACACAAGGGGCGAGAGAGAGAAAACAAGAAAAAAACAAGAGAATCTGATATAAAATCAACCCTCGTAAAAATCATCGTAGTAGAGGTCGTCGTCCTCTTCGTCCTCTTCATCATAACCATCGTAAAAGTCCCAGTTTCGATCAAAGTCATCATCTTCATTGTATTTTTCCCACTCAATCCGTTCCACAATGTCGAGGAAGAGGCGAGCTTCTTCGTCGCAAAAATCGTCCTGGAACTCTGGCGGGGACATCGATAACTCTCCAGGCTTATATAGGACAAGCTCGATACCCTGCGTAGGGAGCCATCGACGAAGATGCGATATAATAGCCTCCATCGCCTCTTCTTTTGGCAATTGGATCTTCCTTAGCAACTTGTTGCCATTCTTGATACGTTTCTCGATCGCGGCCTGGAGAGAAGTCCAAACCGTCATGTCCGATATCGTGAGGTCCTTCAAGTTGGGGAATGGGTTCTGGACCTCCCGGTGCCTTGATGCCTTTTGTGAGGACGATTTATTTGGCTCGGGTGGTTTAAGCAAGAGGACGAAGGCTAATTCATCGGTGCAACAGGACAGCGTGATTGATTCGAGTTGGGGGAATGTCGAAGGAAAGTTATGTGCGTTAAGGATTGGGAGCAGGGGGGCGTCATGAAATTGAATCGATCGCAACATTGGGGCGGAGAAGCCTTCAAATATCTTCGCTGCATCCATTGCGTCGTGAGGACGGGAGGCGGTGAAATGTGTCAGATTTGGTGTGAATATGTGGTCCAAGATGACGTGAGAATCCTTTATGAGTAAGGACTTGAGATGTTCAAGTGGGATCCTGGAAGTGCGTGGCGTGATCCGGACCTTGGAAACAGGAGGGGGCCCGAATCGCAGGTGTTCCAAGGAATGGGCCACGTGTGGAAGGAACTCGAGTAAAGGGTCAAGGTCGAACTCCGTGGGCTCCAGCGGCCGAAACATGCAATCCAGAACCACAAGGTTCGAGGGTAGCGGCGGGAGGAAGGGGACACTACGGAACCTGCATCGACGCAGGAGCGGGGCATTGTGGCAGAAAGTTGGGTTGGATGGGGGCGACTCCACCATCGTGCAAGAAATCTCAACATCCTGGAGAATCGGGAAGTCGAGGGGTTTTACCGCGGCTAGCAAGATGTGTCCGGCTGAATAGTCCCCAGTGAATAGAGTGATTCTCTGCCAGCGCTCCGCTCCAGGGATGATCAGGTCGTCGATTACTCTCTGAATATCGGCGTATGTCTGTTCAGGATCCGAGAACCAGGTGAGGAAGATGGGGCACGTCTTGGAGCGTTCCAGGTAGATGCGAGCGGCCTCTCTGGTTTTCTCTGTGTGTTGGACAAGACGAATATCCGTCCATAGCGTAGGTGCACATAGAGCCACGTTCCTCCAATGGTGGCAGACTTGTGCCAGAGCGACCGGATAAGGGTACTTTGTTTTGCGCGCGTCCAATGTACTATCTGCACGCGTGTGGTGGAATATCTTTACGAGGAGTTCTGTCGGAAGTTTGTCGAATGGGAAATCCGCGAGAGGATTCTCGTCGTTTGCCACTGCCGAACGCCGAGTCAGTGAATCGCCCTCTCCGGCATTCTTCGGACACGACGTACCGTTGGCAATCTTGACCTTGGACGAAGAGGTTTCCGAGAGCGAGTCCTCGTCCTCTACATCAGAAATCCACTTCATTTTACCGCTGCCTTCGATGCTGAGTTGGATTCTGTGAGTGGGAAATTTTGAGGATAATCGCAACGGTCGAGAGTAGGGGATGTGCACTGGGGACACCCAACTGACCCCGGAAGCACTCACCGCCACACAGATAACTGATAATCGATAAGGCGACAGGCGACGGCAGAGCCCGGGATGGGAAGGTCACTGTGCGTGACGTCACTCTGGGACTCACCACCAAGTTGCAAAACGATATCGATAGACCGCTCTCAAAAAAAAAAGAATAGGATTTTTTGTTTATGCTCGACATATAAACAAAGGTTTGCACTACCGACTGGCAGAGATCGTACGTCGCCCGTACCCTCTAGTAAGAGCCGACGGTATGGCTCACCGGCGGCACCCCGCTGGCTTGTGAGCACGGGGCAGAGTTGAGCGCGATGGTGAAGCATCCGGATGGCTGGGGGTATAGCTTCAACATTATTGATCTCCATACCAATCCTGCACCCAAATCTTTGTTTACATGTAAAAAAGAAATACCGGTTTTCCCGGGAGGCGGTCCATCGTTTTGCGACGCAGTGTAAAATGATGCAAGAAACAAAAATAAAAACGAAAGTAAAATCAACCCTCATAAAAATCGTCTGCCTCGTCCGCTTCATCCTCTTCGTCTTCATAGTCATTGTAAAATTCGTCCCAGTAGTACTGGTTAAAGTCCAGGTGCGAAGGGAGTTCGTAGTCAGGAGGGAACACATCTCTCCCCTCCCAGTACTCGGAGATATAAGCATCCTCGTATCTTTCCCGTTCATTCCGTTCCACAATCTCGAGGAAGAGATCGGTTTCTTCGTCGCAGAAATCGTCCTGGAACTCTGGCGGGGATACCGATAACTCTCCAGGCTCATATAGGACAAGTTCGATACCCTGCGCAGGGAGCCATCGACGAAGATGCGATATAATAGCCTCTGCCGCCTCTTCTTTTGGCAATTGGATCTTCCTCAGGGACCTGTCGCCATTCTTGAGACGTTTCTCGATCGCGGATTGGAGAGAAGTCCAAATCGTCATGTCCGATATTGTGAGTTCCTTCAAGTTGGGGAATGGATTCTGGGCCTTCCGCTGCTTTGGTGGGTGTTTTGATGCCTTTTGTAAGGATGACGGTTTCTTCGGCTTGGGTGGCTCAAGCAGGAGGGCGAAGACTGATTCGTCGGTGCAGCCGGATAATGTAATCGATTCAAGTTGGGGGAACATCGAGGGAAGGTTGTGTGCATTGAGGATTGGGAGCAGGGGAGTCACGTAGAGTTGGATTGATCGCAATGCTGGAGCGGAGAAACCTTCGAACACCTTTGCCGCATCCATCGTGTCTGCTTCGAGAGGATGGAGAACAAGGAAATATGCCAGATTTGGAGTGAATATGTGGTCCATTATGACGTGGGAGTCCTTTATGAGTAAGGACTTGAGATGTTCAAGTGGGATCCTGGAAGTGCGTGGCGTGAACCGGACCTTGGAAACAGGAGGGGGCCCGAATCGCAGGTGTTCCAGGGAATGGGCCACATGCGGAAGGAACTCGAGTAAAGGGTCAAGGTCGAACTCTGTGAGCTCCAACGCCGAGAATATGCAATCCAGAACCACAAGGTTCGAGGGTAGAGGTGGGAGGGAGGGAACACTACGGAATCTGCATCGACGCAGAAGCGGGGCACTGTGGCAGAAAGTTGGGTTGGATGGAGACAACTCCACAAGCACGCAGGAAATCTCGACATCCTGGAGAATCGGGAAGTCCAGGGATTCCATCGCAGTTAATAAAGCGTCCGCGGCTGCGTTGTTTCCAGCGAGTAGAGTAATTCTCTGCCAACGCTCCCCACCAGGGATGATCAGGTCGTGGATTACTCCCTGAATGTTGGCGTAAGGTTGATCAGGATCCGAGAACCAGGTGAGGAAGATGGGGCACGTCTTGGAGCGTTCCAAGTAGATGCGAGCGGCCTTTCTGGTCTCCTCTGTGTCGTATTGCACGAGACGAATATCCGTCCATAGCATGGGTGCGCATAGAGCCACGTTCCTCCAGTGGCGACAGACTTGTGCCAGAGCGACCGGATAAGGGTACTTTGTTTTACACGCGTCCAGTACGCTATTTGTGCGTGTGTGGTGGAATACATTTACGAGGAGTTCTGTCGGAAGTTTGTTGAATGGAAAGTCCACGAGAGGATTCTCGTTGTCTACCACCGAGTCGGTGAATCGCCCCTCCAGCGTTCTGCGGACACGACGCACCGTTTGTGATCTTGACCTTGGACGAAGAGGCTTCCAGGGGCGAATCCTCGTCTTCTGGGTCAGAAATCCACCCCATTCCGTCCTTGTTTTCAATGCTAAGTCGGATCCGATGAGTGGCAAGTGTGGAGGATGATCGGCACGGTTAAACGTGGCTGACTGTGTGGCCGCCTGTACGCCTTTCTGGTTCGCTTTCGCTTTGCCCTGATGGTGCTAATAGCCCCTAGTCGCTGGCAGGACCCTTCGCTGGCTTGGAACCACAGCAGCGTGGCTTCGAAAACGTGGTGTCACCATCTGTCACTGTCTGTTTCCCAACTTTTCGCCTCTCTGGATGTCGGGAATACGTGGCCACGCTCTTTTAATGCTTACAACTTGAGGATACCACCTATCACCGATCCGCCGTGTTTCAATACACATATATAGAGCGTCTAGGTGATATCCGATCCGCAGGGCAGCCTCATGGGGTCCGCGCACAAGCCATCCCTCAGCTCTCCCTTGCTCCAAAAACCTGTTCACTTCCCTCGTTTTTCTCTCACCCCACACTTCTATCCTGTGAGCCCGACAACCGGAGCTCAGCATCATGGTTCAGCCTCCGATTGTTCGGGACTTTGCCTTCATAAAATCTTCCGTCCCATTCCCCACTACCGATAATAGTCAACTGGAAGCCCCACGGGACCACCGCCGCCAGCGCACAGGATCAAATTCTTCTTCTGTATCCTCGTCCTCCGGATTTGGTCCCCATCAACTTCGATCACCTACCACCTCGATGTCGGGACGGGCGCAGAAACAGTTGTCACCTGTTGCGGAGGAATGCGAGGACGACCCCAGTCGCATGCAGTGGACCTCGGGTCCAAGGGTAGGGTCTAGGACCAGTCGTCGTCCAAGACCGACCTCTTACATTGGTCAGACTGGCTTAATCGCTGAAGATATCACAATCGCGATGATGTCGATGATGCCACCTACCCGACACCAAACAAAAGCCACCACCAGACAAAGGACCATGAGTAGGACCAAATCGCGATTTCAAAACCTCCGCCAATCGATCCGAGTACGGTTACCGACTATGCGGTTGGTACGTGTCTGGAGACGGTCGTAAAAGTTGGTATTCGCTCTTCACATTCACATAGACAATTATCTAGGTACGATTACAACTTGGACGGATACGCCCTTCAATTCACTGACAAATATGATTAACACATCCCAGGTCAAAGACTTGCTGAGCAAGCATCGCCATTGTACTCCCTCCACGTCCCTGTTATTTCATTATGTATACCGCTACTGTATCCTTTTTGTTTTCTGGCACCCACTTATGTATCCTGTACAAACCCTAGCCCTGATATGGTCCCTGCTGCTCGAACTGTGGAGCGGGGGCAGCATCGTGTATGAGATCCGGAATAATGATGGATCTTTTTTTGAACTTTGAGTGACCAGCGAAGATGATCGACCACGATCATCCAGTGTATCGACGTGATGCATCCGTTTGCCTTACGGAAACCTAACGCTGATAAGGGTTCAGTGCCATTTTTTTGCGTCAGCCCCTGCCTCGAGGACCAGCTGCGCATTTTCCACCCACCCGCATCTTCCTCGAGAAGCTGTGCGGGACATGTGATTATCCCCATGCAGCCGACCAATCATCGAGACCGGATGCAATCACGCTGAATCATTTGATTGACTTGATGGCTATGTCGTTGCCACCCTGCCATCCGCCCCGTATTGCTCGGGTGAGTATGCTGCAAAGCAGTACAACTGGCGCGTCTTATAAGAGCTTTGATTGACGGATCTATGGGCCCTCACCCTCCTCTCCTAATTTCCTCCTGGCATCGCAGGCAGGTGCCACTGCTCCCCCCCCTCCATCTTCCCCGCTTCTCACGTCACGAACTTTTACGATTTGAACATGCCTCTCTCTACCCGCACCGTCCGCAGAGAACGCATCTACTACAATGGAACCGTGGTTCAACCAAGCATCCAAGAGCGAAGGGGTCTTCATGCATGTCCTGTGATCCAGCTTCCAGACAAGTTTCAGGATGATTACGAGCCCGCGTACCCCACTGTCAGTCCTCACCGCCACCCAACTACCCCGGCCATGGGATGCGTCGGTCTTCCATTCGAGAGCCCAGCCTCGGCAAATCCACCAGCAGCCACTCCCCACAGGACCCTGCGGAGGTCTAGGGGTCTCCACTGGCCTTCCGCCCGTCTTTCTCCCGCGAAACCAACCATTCCCAGACTTGGACCGTTCGAGTTTCTCCGTCAACTCCACTCCGGCGCGTTTGGTTCTGCTGTGTCTGCTAGGGACCTCTCGAACGGAAGGAGGGTTTGTTTAAAGATGGTGGACAAGCGTCGTGTTGGACCAGAGTCGAAGGAATTGAGAGCGTTGCAGGCCGAGTTGCAGGCGTACCAGATAATCGCAGATTCGGAACCGAGTAGGTTTGTGATGGATTGCCATGGTGTTTTTCAAGATGAAGGCTCTGTGTATTTTGCCATGGTGAGTGAACACTCAAATAGCGATCGCTCTCGCTGTATTTGACTAACGACATTGTTACGATATAGGATCACCTCCGGTCCGATATGCATTCACTCCTCGCCGAGAAGATTCATCCCCGCCGGATGAGGAAATGGATCGCCCAGATGGCGCTCGGAATCGCTTCATTACACGACATGGGTATCATCCACAGGGACATAAAACCCGAGAATGTACTGGTGGATCGATGTGATAACATCAGGATCTTCGACTACGGTGTGGCCTACATCCACAACAAACCGATCAGGCGCGGAAGAAAATACTCCAAGGAACTCGTTGGCACGCGACAGTACCTTGCTCCCGAGTGTTTGAGCGGAAAGTCCTACGGGCCGACCGTGGACTACTGGGCGCTTGGGTGCACTGTGTTTGATCTACTTGCTGGTGATGTGAGTTTCGGGTCCATCCCCAGTTTTTCTTGCCTGGATATTGAATGTTGATGTGGATCTGTAGATCTTATTTGCGAACGATGACAGGCTGTGGGAGTACTTAGAATGGGACACCGTCGTGGAGGATGTCTCATATTTCCGCTGGAGGAGGCCGAAGCTCTCCGAAGCTGAGGAAGATTTACTGTCTGGGGTATGTACAGTTTATTTCTCTCTCCGAGTTTCACGCTCATGTGAATCATCACAGTTGCTACGCAAAGACCCTCGTACCCGGTACACTCTGGATGAGCTGCGGATGCACCCCTATTTCTTTGACAGCAAGGGCCGCAACGTCTTTGATGAAATTCTCCGAGAGGCTGCTGTCGATACTTGTGGTGAGACCCTCTCTTTTCTTTGTCCGTTACGTCCCACTGACATTCATCCCTCTTTGGTAGCTACTCCGTCGACCTTCCTGGACGTGCGCCTTCCGGGACCCAGCGCGGCCTCCATCATATTCACGCCAATTCATGATTTTTACGACCCCTATTGTGATGATTTCAACCAGTTCGGTTGGATCAACCACAGAGGAATTTGGTCCAGCTATTGTGATCCACAAGATCACTGATTCGGCCCCCTTTTCCCTGTTTTTGTTTAGCCTTTATTGATCTATTTAACATACCCTCGCGCTAGCCCGCACTGCTATCCAACCTGCCAAATGTTGTTGTTTCCTTGCTTCCCCCTGCAGTGTCCGTCCTTGCCCGCCACCGAGATTCTCTTTGTGTAAATAACAAATAGTAGTAGCTGTAAGTTAGGTAGACGTCTCCTAGCGGATCCGCATGAAATGCAAGCGCCTTTCAAGCATCTATGGATCTGATCCCATTGGTCGAGAAGTTCTCACGTTCATTCCACCCATTCGACCTAAGAGTAGATGTGGTGGCTCACCCCGGTATAGGAGCTAGTTTCCTCGATGCGTGATTGGGATTTTGCACCTCTTGGGACTGGCTCGTCACTCCGGGGATTAATTCCGCTCTGGCGGTTTTACTGTGAATGGGCTTTCTTCGGGTTCTCTGGCCTGAGCGGGTGAGGGACAACGGGGACCATACACGACGGGAGAACACGAAATCGCTCGCCACGCTGCCAGAACCGTTTGTCCCACGAGGGGCTGATGGCGACCAAAGGCGTTCGGACGCTTTGAGGTGGATCTTGGATGTGAGGTAAAGGTTTTTATAACGAAATCAGGCACATGGGTAACATGTGTAGGGGCTCCGCGGTGGAGGACGACGACCCCTACTAGACCAAGACCCACTTCGCCGGTCCCTTGACCTCTACGAAACACCGTTGGGTTTACGGTAAGTGTTGGTCCATCCTCACGTGGAGATTGCTAACACCGAACTATTCGGGGCATAAACAACTGTTGCAGCCTGTTTAACCCCATGCAGTGTGTACGCCGAGCCGACTCGATGGGATTGCTAGCGGTCGTTGCCATGATTGTGCTCCAAGGAACCCAGCGTTTTCCTACCGATGGACGTTGGAAAGGTTGATCCCACGGTTACTTGCCATGATCAAGCCGAAACTGTTTGGGATTCGTTCTATTCTATCAGAGCGCTGAGTGTAAGTGTGGCTGGGGTGGTACTGGCCACACTTCGGGTGTTTTAGCGGAGGAAAGTTCCGATCAGATACTATGTGATACACCTATATTGATCACACACAGGGCTTTTTGACCGTCGCGGCTTGCGGTCCGAGTGCGAAGATCTTCATTTACTGAACCGTCCCGGGGGGTGCACAAGGGCAGACCGTACTTGGCCTCTTTCACTCAGCAGCAACGGGGGCCTGACGGATTCAAGCGGTTAGCCCTTCACGCACACACGTGCCTATCAACCACGCGCCATTCAACGACGAGCTTAAATTCGAGCGCAATCCCCATCCCCTTACACCCCAGCCACAATGTCGTCTCAACCGTTGGTCCTCAGAAGTAGTGGGAATCTGTTCAAAGGCACCAAGGGAAACCAGTGCAATGTCGTTTCCAACACTTTCAAGCTACGACTGCCCGATAAGGAATACTACCATTACGATCGTGAGTGTCGATGCGCGATGAGCGACGGTCCCCTGGATGATATCACTGATAACGTATCTCTGTAGTCTGTACGAACGTACTGTTTCTACGCCATTCGTTTTTCTTAACGCGGTGACGATAGGTATCAGGAAATGGGACAAGAAGAAGCAGCAGGAGGGCGAACAGATCAAGAATCCCTCTCGAACTGTGGCAGTGATTGAACGACTTCAGACCGTCACTGCACCCCAAGAATTCAGCCCTAGAGGTGTCTACGATGGTGCTCTCAACTTTTTTACCCTGAAGAACATGTCACAGTCCAAGGTACTCGCGTCCGGGTAAAGGAAGATCCTTCTCTTATTCTGCTATAGACGTTCGAGGTCAGCATGTCCGATGGGAAATTCATCGATTACACGGTTACCATGATCCTCGTCGGAAAAATCAACCCGAACCGGTGAGCACGTCTGAACTCATGAGCTCACTTCTTTCTTAATACATTTATCATTTGACTCACCATGTTCCTCGTGATGTAGTGACCTCGCCCGTTTCAAGCAAAGTCAAGGTGGAAACATCGAGCATGTAGCAAATCTGGTGCAAGTATACATGCGTCACGAGATGTCCCTGTAAGATCTTTAGCAACCAGCCCCGAAGGAGCAACCCTCATTTCCCGGCAGGAAGTATTACTGTCCCCCCGCCAGCAAGTTCTACTTCAAGAGCAGCGAGAAAAGCAATCTCCGCCATGGGCTAGAATTATGGCCCGCAATTTTCCAGCAAGTTCCTCATGTCTTGGTTATTCCACCGTCTAACCTCCATGATCAGGAGTGTAAGAGTTGGTCGGGATGACCTTTACTTGAACGTAGACACGGGTGTCGGCGTTTTGTACGTGTTTCTAAACTGTATTCCATTCGAATCTCACCCCCACTTGTAGCTATGGGCAGGATCTAGCGCAAGTGTGCCACCAGTTTTTGTATGGATCTACGTTCAGACTTCAAGACCTCATCCTCGACGCACCTGAGGAAAGTCGCGCCAGCCCCTTTACGCGAGAGAAGTTGAAGAAGGACTGGGAAGCTCTCACTCGTTTTATTAAGGGCCTCGAAGTCTCCGTGAATTTCAAGACAACGAAAAGGTATCCCAGGCGTAAGATCGTAGACTTGTATCCCAGAGCTGGGAGATATCAATTTGTACTCGAGAAAGCGGATAAGAAGGAGAAGCGGGTGGTCACGGTTGAGGTACGTACGATCGTGACAGGTCACCAGTGGGGTTTTAATGGCTACCTTCGCAGGAATACTACCAACTTATGTACGGCCAGCGGATGAAATGCCCGGATGCTATCGGCGTGGTGACGCGAAAGGACCCATTCTCTGTCATTCCAATCGAATTCTGCAAGCTTAGTCAGCAAATGTACAAGAAGGTCCTCGATCCTGAGACTACGAGCCTAGTATTGCAGAGGGCGACAAGAAAACCTCATGATCGTTTTCGAGCCATTGAAGCCGCAAGGGTAAGTTTCCGGACCCCCTATGCCTGCACTAATCTCATGTATTTGAAGGCGGAATGTGCTGGAAATTTACCGAGATCCGGGTTGAATGCGGAAATCAGCCCTCGCTCTATGCAAATTACAGCACGTAAACTTCCGTCCCTTGGGATCACTTTCGGCGAAGGAAAGACAGAGCCAATGGTGCGTCGTTCGTCCTTATGAATGGCGGAAGTCTTATGCGTTCTTTAGAACACCGGCCAGTGGAATATGAGGGATAAGAAATACTATCAGCCTAGCTATATCTCGGAGTGGGCAGTGATCAACTTTACGAACGAAAGGGGCATCGAGCAGATCATGAAGGGTCTCGTTGAATGTTGTCATGCCAGAGGTACTTTCTCCACTCCCAATCCATGTGAACGCCCATGAAGGTTTTCGTAGGAATGTTTCGCAGACGCGGAGTCGGAGAAAATGCAGAGAGTGGGAGACTCCACATTCCAAGGGTTATATCCGAGAACCCCCAGATCGTTGAAGTGCGCCCCCGACGAATGACATTTGGGTTTGACTACTGACCCCCTGATTAGCAAGCCTTGAAGAAATTGGAACGGGATGTAAAGAACGAATGCGTGTTGTGGGCCAATCATAGGTACAAGGATGGCGCGATGAAGGATGCCGCGTTGAGAGACATGTCGAACCATTTTCTGGTGATGGTTTTCTTACCTTTCCACGCCGCTGAGATAAGGCAGAAGATCAAGTATTGGGGTGACACCAACGGTTTTATGACCCAGTGCATGGTGAGTACATCGCCACTTTCCGGGAGTCGTTGCATCATGTCTCTACTTGATCATTGTAGCGTCAAAAGGATCAGAGCTCTTCGAGGAACAAGTTCAACGACCAGTATTTCAACAATCTCGGCTTAAAGTGGAGTAAAAGCTACATTGATCGCTTCAATGCTAATTTCTTTACCCACAGGATTAACACGAAGGTCGGAGGGGTGAACTTCTGTCCAATCGATGCATCTCTGCAGCATTGTAAATCCAGTCCAACGATGATCGTGGGTAAGTGCAAACGCTCTCTCGCATTCAGCGCAATCTGAGTCCTTGCGTCCCAGGCGCAGACGTCGGACATGCGTCGCCAGGTGTTCAGCGTCCATCGTTGGCATCTGTGGTGTTTTCTGTAGACATTTTGTTCTCTCGATACCACGCTTTAGCGAGGCTGCAACAAGGAAGGTTGGAAACAATCGCTGATCTGAAGAGGATGATGGTGGTAGGTGGCGGTGAACCGTAATCCTTCGCCACTCATTCAGTTCCCTAGGACGCGATCGGGATTTTCAAGGGTGTCAATAATCGCACACCTGAGCGTATTGTCTTTTTTAGGGATGGTGTGTCGGAAGGAGAGTTTTCTAGAGTTCGGGATATAGAGGTCGAAGCGATCCATGGTGAGAAGTCATGTATCAATCCGCGCCTACTCTAACGCGTATTTGTCAGATGCGATACGCGAGGTCGGACAAATTTTATCCAGACAGGGAATCAAGTCTACCCCCCCACCGCCAAAACTGACCTTCATCACGGTTGGGAAGAGGTGAACCTGGCGGCCTGCACTCAATGCCATTCCTCACTTGACTGACGGAGTTGTACAGACATCACCTCAAGTTTTTTGTTCAGTCACGTGACTCGTGAGTTTATGCTCGGTGGACCCTCTTGCATAGCTGACACGCCAGTCGCAGTGTGGACCAACCACCACAAGGTCTCGTGGTTGATACGGAAGTAGTTTCGCCCCTTTATCCCAACTTCTACCTCCAGAGCCACGCCGGCATGTTAGGCAGTGAGCTGTTCGCCTCCGCAGATATTGAATCCACAGACTCACGAACTTCATTATCAGCCAGGAAATCGTCACACTACACAATCCTTCACAACGAGAACGAGTCTTTCGATGCCGATTTGTGAGGAATGGTCGGTGCTTGGTGGAATGTAGACTGACCAAAGCAACAGCGTCCAAGGTCTTGCTTATTCATTGTGCCACCTACAGGCAAGAGCGACGAAAGGTGTATCCATACCTGCGCCGGTCGCTTGTGAGTTTCCTTTCGTACGATACCCTTGCGCTCCGCACTAATAAACTTAAAGATGCAGACGTATGTACCGATAAGAACGAATTGCGTTCCTACTGATGCTTTCTCTAGCTCGTTTGTTCAAGGGTTGAGTTCCACTTTTCGAAGCAAGACCTTGAGTTCCTCGAGGGTAAAGAAGAGGTAGACATGAAGGAATGGGAGAAAAGGTTCCAACCTGCGAAACAAGGGATGTACTTCGTATGATGTAGTGTAGGGTCGGACAACTGTAGCCCTAGTAGTATACCACGCCTCTGTCGACAACGTCACGAAATTACGTTTTTTTAGCGTTGAACATTTCCTTTCCTGGACATCCGAATGATGCCGTTCCCGCACAGGATCTTGTACTAGGTGGGTGAATGCTGGTGTAGATGTCCATAGAATTGGAACGATGCCCCGAAGTCGGGGGTAGGGTGGTTACGAAAGAATCATCATTTCTTATGACTCAATGTGGTGGCTCCGAGACGGACTACTTCCCGGTGATTAAGGGACGTAACCTAGTCGGATTCCAATACCTTCATGTCGCTCTCGAAGACCTTGATGTCCCCATGCGTCCTCTTTGTTTCAATCTTTAGCTCCACCTTGGTTTCCCCGCCCTCACGCCCACCCTCCGTTGCGTTAGCTTAAACCGGTCCATGGCAGCGTCGTGAGAGGGATACAGAGGGAAGAAAAACGCGGGTGACCACCGATATAACGAGACACGCAAGGCGAGGAATCTAAGCCCACGGAGCGTCATTTATCATCGGTTACCCACTGAATCGTGTGCCAGTTTGTGGCCAGAGTCGCTATCCCCCCACAGATTTCTAGCTTCCTCGTTCTTTTTCTTGACCTAAACCTCAGTTCGTCCCCTCTCATGACGAGCTTTCTCTTGCGTCTGCATCTGCTGTTACTCTGCCCCTTAAGCTCATAAGTTGGTTTCTCAGGTTCTGTCCTCGTCTCCTCGTCCTGGTTCTTGAGTGCTGAGTGAACTTGTTAACAGGCTCCCATTCGCGAGGTTCCCTGAGGTCCTGCGTGACTTTCTCCTGCATTCGTAACGAGGACGACGCTCTTGAGGGTTGAATATCGAATCTCCGCGGGGCTGGGGGAACCATACGGATCTCCCAGTGGACCGCACGTCTCAGAGCTTCGACCTTTTTCACCCGTAGTCAAAGACTGAGTCAATGAGATCATCGGGTGAATGACGGTGCTCACATTGTTACTAAGAATACCGCAATCATGTTCAAGATTTCGGTGTCGCTCCAATTTGTGTTTGATGAGGATGACCCGTCGTCCGTCGATGATCAATTCGCTGGCGAGCTGGATCCCGGCAGTACATGACGTCAAGCCCATTCTGACGCGTAGCTGTGAATCGCTCGCAGTATTGATGAACCAGGCCCCCGAATCGGTGTTGCACAGATCAAGTGTTTCTGGTCCTCGCGGATGACTTCCCGCGTTCTGTCACACCTATGACACGCTGATCCTCAGTCCGAGCATCGGAATATCCATCGTATGCAAAATGCTGATGTGCGGAAGCGATTGTTGGCATTCAGCCTTGCTGAAGAGCGGTGGTGCATTAACGGATCTGGCACATGAACAGATCCGAATTTTATCGTACCTAGAGGGGTCATCGAAGAGCATTTGCCGAATAATGGTGATTAGGAGAAATGACACTGGTGTGTGGGTAAGCAGTGTTGCCTATATATGTCCCACCCTCTATTCGTGTCGGTCAGCAGAGGTCGTGGAATGCACGGGGCATCCGATTTATATGGGCATGACCCCCAAGTGAGGACACAGATGAGCCTTTGATCTTCGGAATAATAAGGAAAGAGGGCCTCCCGAAGAGACGGCCCCGGGGTGATAATTGAGAAGGAGACCTTCATCGGGCTACCCTGATATGGCGATGGCGTGTCAGTAGAGGTAAATGTCAGCATCGGATGATCTCCCCTCAGGTTCCAATTGTAGCTCTGAGTAACTGTTCGGAGTTCCGACGCTCCGAAGCTACAGCTGGACCGGCCTTGAACAGTATAGTCCCCCAATTCAGAGTCAGGTATGACGGGAGCCTGGGTGAGCGGTTGGCGCCCATTCTCCGCAGCCCGGCTCACTTAATTAAGTATGGTGAGGGTTCTAGATGCGCTCATTTTGTTTTTTTCGAGAAGCCCCCCCCGTAGGGCTGTTGTCTATAGTAACCAACCCCTTGTTAAACATATATATACGGGAACGGTTGGTAGCCCGATATGGGCCGCTGACATATCAGAAGAGCGGACGTGTGGATGCCCCTGTGAAGAAACAATCACGTGTCATTGTCAATAACATATTCGAAACAACCACTCGCCTCAGACAGGGGCTATTGTCTAGGATCTCGTGCGAACTACGGTA
>Ga0307512_10003810_pt1 | contig 17030 bp, 18 predicted proteins | sample 14_EM_MG_FD_200267 | JGI IMG/M metagenome (GOLD analysis project Ga0307512, IMG submission 200267) | Populus trichocarpa ectomycorrhiza microbial communities from riparian zone in the Pacific Northwest, United States - 14_EM | ecosystem: Host-associated > Plants > Roots > Unclassified | place...
TTTCCAGTCTAGATATCCATAGAAACTGTTACTACACATCATACACCCCCCCCCCCTCAGACCAACATTTTTTCCGAAACCTTTCTTTCCTCACCACCCTCAGGCGGGCTAAAAATCCACAGCGGACCCGTTCATTCATCCAAAAAAGAGATCAACAAAGCAAAATACTCCTTCCCACGGCAAAAAAACAAAACGAACCAATCACCCAACTAACCAACCCACCCACTCTATGCAAGATAAAGAGAAAAAAAATATATAAAAAAAAGGTTGGCAAACAAGATCAGAGAAAGCATAAGAAGGGGGAAAAAATGGCGGGGAAACTGAATTTTTGTATCACAAAAGGTGGCAAAGTTTTATATATATGAACCCACCACCCCATCCTCCATTCTCGCACAACAAACCATAGATCCCCGAGTGAGCTTCTTACGAAGCAGGGAGCAACGACATATCGCCTTTCCCACCCTCGATCCATTTCGCCTCGATGAGTTTATTCCGGTCTGTGTAAAGATGCTTATACGCATTGCGTATGGTACCTTTTTGAAACCGGCACGTTTAACTCTCTGCTTGGGGAAGAAGGATGGGGGGAGTGGGGGAAGGCTTACCATCACTCACGCCAGCGACCAAACTGATCTCCTTCGCTGTCTTTGGCTGTTTCATCAGGTAACTGACGAGATAGATACACGCAGCGGCACTAGAGATTGGAGAGCGACCCGCCAACGTCCCAAGATTCGCCGCTTTTGCGGAAAGTTCCTGGGCGATAGCCGTGCACTGCTGAGTGAGGTGGAGGTTGTTGCAGTACCGGATCATGAGGTCGTGGGCCTTGGTGCTGGACGTAGTCTTATATCCAGACGCGGTGTTGGTGTGTGCAGGGTCAACGCCGTTCGCCACCGCCTCGGCCTCCTCGGTCCGCTGCTGCTCGTTGAACACTTTCTCCAGCTGCTTAAACACCCGGCCGATCTCCTTCTTTGGCACCTTCGTAAGCGCAAAGATCTCGCGGAACGTCCGTGGCACACGCTCCTGGCGGCAGGCAATGAAGATGCACCCCGCGATTATCGCCTCCTGCGGCTTCCCCTTCAGGGATTTGTTGTCGTCGACGCGCTTGAACAACTGCTTTGCCGAGTCGCTCACGTTCTTGAGGAGACCCATGGAGTCGCAGAATGCGCCGATTTCTTTGTAGGCTGCCAACAACGTTTTGTTGTTATTTTTCTGCGCTGTGGCTTTTGATTGTGCGCGGTGGAGATCGCGGCCAGCGCCACCGGGCGTATAGGAGATTGAGGTCTCGAGTTGGGAGCCATTGAGGAAGGGATTGGCGCCGTCTCCAACACGAGAGGGGTCGTCGTTACCTTGGTCGTCGTTGGAGAAGGTTCGCCATTCGGAACGGGTGTCGACAATTCGATCACCTAGGACCAACCCGCAGGATCCACACACCATGTCGCCGCTGCTGAACTCTTCGACGAGGTTCGCAGGCGTTTCCCGACAATCTGGACATATGATTGAGACGTTGTGGTTTGCTTCCCAGGGCTTGGACGGGGGCTGTACGAGCGTGGCCATTGTGATAAAAGATAGAGATAAAGTGTGGTAGGTTTTTTGTTTGACGTTCGTTGGGTTTAAATGTTATATAAAGTTTTTTTCTTGATCACGGGGGGGTAGAAAAGAATGATAGTTCTGCGTTATAGCAAAGTATGTAATAACGAATATGCGAACGGACGTATGTAACGAACGGCTGTGTAGAGCTCGAAGGAGTAGAAGGACGAAAAAATAATAGTCGTCGTTGATCCCGATATGTGTGCGAATTTTCGAATCCCCGCAGCTATATCAAGTTTCCAGACAAACGAAGCTGCGTTGGCTGTTTCGTATAATCTTGTCTGCCTTCCCGTTTTTCCCCACGAAGGAAGGACTGTAGTTCTGTTTCTGTTTTTTTCCGTTCCCTCTTCTCTATTCCTACCACGACTTCTTCTAACCCTATCCTATCCTATCCTACGAACGACCGAACGACCGACCGACCCGGTCCTTCCCTTTCCCAGTTGCTCAACTAGCTCTCTTTCACCGTGTTTCTCGCTCCCTTTGTGTGGGATTTCCTTGATAGCTACTTCGAGGATGATATGACAGAGTCGGTGGCGAGAAAACGAGGCTTTGACAGAATCCGGACGTATGAACCCCTTGATCTTCTCAGATAAGATGGATGTTGCCTGTCTTTTTGGATTCGTGTCGTTTTTGCCGTAGATTTCTCGCGCGATGATGATTGGAAGAGACTCTTGAAGAGTTGTTGAGGGAAGGGCGGATGGTGGTGGGAAGTGAGTGATGTGGTTGTGCGTAGTGGTGAAAAATAGGAGCGATGATAAATGCGCTCATGAGTCATGAGCACTGCCGAGCGCCACACCCATTTAGCCACACATTGTTTGCCATTTTCAGTATGTTTCGCCGAAGGAAACAGGGCGATGGTCAGAAAAAAGCGTCCATTGTCAGCTTCGAAACTAGAAGATGGCTTTTGCAGTATCACAGCAACCCAGAATACTCCATCAATGCATTCGAACCCCCAGAATCACGTAGCTTTGATCTCGGGCACAAAGATCTCTGGCTCACTTACAAAGCGTCCAAGCCTGGCGTCGTCGAGGGAAGCACCAGTGACAACTACCCTCCATCGAGCCAGCCATTATCGAACTCTCCACGTCCTTCTCCATCTTCCATCTTCCATATTTCAGCGCCATCAATAGCTGTATCCCGTCTATCATCCAGCCCTCAATCTACCCCCAACTGCTAAAGAAACTCTCTTCAACGACATTACTGCCAGCTCACCCCAGCCTGGTCAGCTAGCTATGGTACCTTCCCTTCCTTCCCTTTTGTCCACTAGCTAACCCTCCAGTTCGGTGGCAACTTCTATGATGAAGACGACATGATGTCGCCCTACGCCATGCTGGGAGGCGTGCACTCGGGGGGTCCACAACGGCGTACCCGTCGTTTCGACGAAACCTTCCGGTGTTATCCCATCGCGGTTCTCGACCGAAAGGAGCTCAACTACGGCGGAAAAATCATCATGCCGCCTTCGGCGCTAGAAAAACTCACCCGTCTACATATCGCATACCCCATGTTATTTGAGCTGCGAAACGGCAGTAAAGGAAAGACGACCCATGCAGGAGTGCTGGAGTTCATTGCTGAGCAAGGACGCGTTTACCTGCCATACTGGGTACCCTCCCTCGCTCTAACAAACCTTCGTGGGAAAATAGTGTGTGGCTAAACAGCAGTGGGTAGATGATGCAAACCCTCAAACTTGAGCCCGGCGACCTACTCCAAATCAAATCCACCGACCTCCCATCCGGAAGCTTCATCAAGCTCCAACCACAAAGCATGAGCTTCATCAACGCGATTTCCGACCCTAAAGCCGTCCTCGAAAACGTCTTGCGCAATTTCTCAGCTCTCACAAAATCAGACACCTTCCAGTTCCTGTACAACGACGACGTCTTTGAAATCCAAGTCCTCGAAGTAAAGCCCGAGAACGAATCCGGTGCCATCTCATGCGTAGAAACAGATCTGGAAGTCGACTTTGCTCCACCACTGGACTACGTGGAGCCCACACGCCCCTCCGCACCCGCATCCGCAGGCAGCTCCCGTCCCGGCAGCGTCGTGGGCGGGGGAAGAGTCACCCCCCTCCAGGAAGGGAGCATGGCAAAAGCAATCGGATACTCCTCGCTTGCTGCGAGCGCAGCCACAAATGCGGCATCGGCGTTTTCGGGCTCTGGCCAGCGTCTCAAGGGTTCCCGGACTGGAACCCCCACCGCAAAGCCGTCCACACCTGTTGCTGGAACCTCTACCGACCCCACTCCTCCACCCGCACAGACAATTCGTAAAGGAAACGGCCCACAGCCGCTACGCCTACCCCCCGGAAAACTATTCTTTGGATACGAAACCAAGCCGGTGAGGAAGAATGGGGATAAAGAAGCCGAGGAGAAGAAGCCGAGTATGTTTTCGAGCGGTGGGCAGACGCTGCGTGGTGGTGGCGGTGGTGGTGGTAGTGGTGGTAGTGGTGGACGGAAGAGGAAGGGAGAAGTTGATGGCAAGGGGCAGGGGAGAAGTAAGACTGAGCCTATTGAGCTGGATTAGACGGTTTTAGGCTTTTGATTTTGGGTGGCAAGGAAGGGAAAGAGTTGTGTGGAACTGATAACGAATGTTATGAACAAAGGGGGTGGGTGGTGGTGAAAAACTTAAAGGGAATGGCGGCGTTCGATTGGAGCTAAAGACTGCTTTTCGTTCTGTCCTTTTTTTTGATACTAAGGGCAAATATACTCCGCTTTTTTGCCTGCTGAACGACCACGGGCGCTGGAGGTGAGGGGAATGATGGAGGCGACGATATAATCACATAGTGTCACTCGTGCACAATGAGTCGTGATTCAGGCAACACGAGGCAAATCATGAGTGTGGGTACGTTCATGATCAGACTTGGGTATATTCTCGTCTGGGGACTCGTCTGGGGGATGAGGGGTCGTGTGTGGTCACTAGCTCTAAAGTCACCAGAGCAAAACAGCCCACAAAAAGCGTTTGATATACCTCTCGCTTTTAACATTGCGGACAGTGCATGTATATTTTTACATACTATCATCAAGCATGAGCAGGGAAACAAGACACCTGACTCCCGTAATCAATCTAAGAAACTCACTACTTATTTCTTCTCCTCGTTAGCGTTGTTCCACCGCTTCGCGTCCCTTACATATAAATTATATGTATATAAGTATCCATAAAGACCGCCAGCTATAACAAACAAAACATTTGTCACCCCGGGCATGTAGCGCTCCTTCACCCCCTTCGCCCAGAGCCAGATTTTTTTGGCCCTACCTTTCCTCTCCCCTTGGCGCGGCTCCTCTGTTTCTCCCTGCCGTATGTTCTGTTTCTGTTCTGCCCACTTCTCCCTCTCAAAGGCGCGTTGATTCTTCTTAATGCTTTCAATGTGGGACATGAGGGTATTGAATTTGGAAAGTTGGTCACTGGCATGGAGGTCGTTGAGCGCAGAGATCTCGGTGGATTGGACTTGGAGTTGCTGTAGAATGGTATTGTGGCGGCGGGCAGAGAGATCGAGGAGATAATCGTAGCGGAGATCTTGGGCTTTGAGCTCTTTCTTGTGGCGGTGTTCTTGGGCCTGGTGGGTGGTTAGATTCTACCACGATAGCACGGGGATGCGGATGGAAGTACTTTAAATGTCTCTTCTGCCTGCTTCAGCTGGTTCTGAAGACCCTTAACTTGTTTTTTAAGCTCAGAGATTTCGTCTTTATGTCCAGAGACTTTGTTGTCAAGCTCCGAGAGCTGCGAACCATTCTCGAGGAGCTGTGCCTCTTGTGGTTTCAGAAGTTCTTTCATGGTGGGCGCTTTGTCGGCCTCCTCACGAAGTCGTTTCACCTCAGAGATTTGTCCTTCCTGGCGTAGTATAAGTTCCGACAACTTGGCTAAGGATGCGTCGTCCCTCCAAGACTCGAGCTTTTCCATTCGAGTTTCCTGATCCTGCCAGCATTCTGCAGGATCTGAGTAACGGCTCCTCTTCAAAACGTTTAAGTTTTTCTCAAGTTCCATGATCTTTTCGTCATGCATCTTGTACACGAACTCGAGGTAATGGCATGACCCCGCTGCATCAACCCTGATATGGGAGTTTTCTTCACAAACCTTTGAGGCCTGGAGAATGTCCTTTCGTTCTATGAGGGAATCCTTGCCCACCTGAATTTCTCCGAATCTAGCCAGAGCCAGATCCTTTAGCTTATCGCCTTGATCCAGGACCAACGAATTGTGGGCGTTGACGAGCGATTGAAGATTCTTAAGGTCGCCCTGGATAACCTTTATATCGATCTCACAGCCCCCCAAGAGTTTGGAATGGTTATTGAAACGACCTTTGTACTCCTAAATAACAGTTAAGTTGGCGGTCATTGCCAGGGATATGACGCAGAAACGTACCTCACCGTGTTTTCTCACTACCACTTCGAGGCGGCCAAGCTGCTTCCGCACTTCAACTACCTGAGAGCAGAGCTCGGAGTACTAGGAAAATGGGTGTCAATAAATGGCCAGCGTTAGGAAAGACGAACGGAGGTAGTTACCGAAGAGGATTCTTTCCCTGTGGTCGATTCTTCAACCAGCTTTTCGAGCTCCCTCAGTTTCGTATTTAACAAGCTAACGGATTCATCGAACCCCTCCACTTCCTCCTTGAGGGAAGACTGGGTATCTTGGAGGTCATCTAGCTTCTGTTCATGAGAGGCTTTATGATCCTGCATAGAGTTCTTATATTAGTAACTAATCAATAACTTATCGCAGCTGGGTACTCACTTCGACATATGTTAAAATCCTATCCACGGCTTTGTCATGTTTGCCAAGGTTCGTCTCTATCAGCAATGCATGTTCATTGTACTGATCCTTGTGTCGTTCTCAGCACCTGCAAAGTTAACACGACGAGGTGGACGCAATTACCTGACGAACTTCTTTTTCACGAGACAATTCGTTCTTTAATTCGTTGATGTGTGCCGAGTGGTCACGATGCTGCTGCCGAAGGGTTGCGTGCAGATCCTCCTGATCCTTCTGGAGTACCGATATGTCCTGAACACACCGTTTGACAGTCTCATAGTCACTTAGTATTGCAGCACTTCTCCTCTTTAGACTCTAGCACACTTACGTCACAGCACTCATCCCTATCTGCCGAGTGCCCCGCCAGCTCCTGGGCGAACTCCTGTTGTTTCTTGTGCAAATCGTTGTTACGAATGCACTGGTCCACGCCCATGTCCCGGTACCCTTCCAGGATTTTTCTAAAAAAGAGAACACTTTCGTCATGGTCGTCGAGACGTTTCTGAAAAGTCTACATCCACTTATTATCACCCTTTCCAATTTTTCAGTTATACACACATACCTCTTCAGCATCCAGAACCCTCTCTTGAACTTGCTCGACTTGCCCCTCCATATTCTTTAGTCGTGTACCGAACGACTTCTGTTGCTGGTCAAGTTCTGAAAGCAGCCTTAATCTAGTTTCGTGCTCTTCGCCCCATTTCTATCTCGAGTCAGTGGGAATGTTTGCCAGGAAGAGGATGTCGACGAGACTAACATCCAATATTTGCTTGACTTCTTCATTTTCAGCATCAACGCTCTTTTTGGCACTAGTGCGGTAGCATGCTAAGGCACGAATTGTAGCCGCTGGAACGAGCGGACGGATGCGAGTGATTGAGAGCGGGATGAAGTTGCGGCGGGTAGTTGCGGCGGTGAAGATAGGTCGGAAAGCCATGGTGCTTGTTAAGCAGAGAAGAAGTAAAAAAAAGAGATAGAAGAGAGTAGAGAGGGAAGTTTATTAAGATATGGGATGGGAAATGTTGGACCGGACGGACTGAAACCCAAAACCTTTTAACTTCGAAGTTTGGGGACAAAATTATGAGTACAGCGACAAGGTTAAGGCAGGGTGCATAAGCAACCAGTTGCTTTCGCCCCAGAAAACAGCAAAACAATCACCTCTCTTCTCCTGCCATCCACATGCTCTCACTCGCGCCCTCACTGACCACTTTGCGGCCTCAACCTTCCTTCAAACCCCGAAGCTTGATCTTTCGCCAACTTACGTCCAATATCATCGCTACCACAGCCTCGAGCTAAAAATCACCAACGTCCGCCCTCCCACCATTTACATCGTCAACCGCCCCGAACACAAAGTACCAACGTCAACCCTCCCAATATTCACATCACACCAGACTACCTAATACTCCATCGTCCACACCATGCTCTCTCCTCGCTGCGTCCTATCTATTCCCATTTTCCACCGCCGCCTCATCCATGACCTCCCCACCACCAACCTTCTCCGCCGCCACCGAATCCAGCAAGAAGTCCTCGGAACCGGTCATCGCCCTGGACCAGATGTCCGTCCCCTTCGTATATCCCCTACACCATACACGCTAACAAACCCACAGGATCCCAAACCCTGGCTCGTCCTCGCCAGCGAACTCGAAACCCTCAAGTCCCAGATGGCACGAGAGAGCGGTGTTGAAGAGCTACGGCAGATGTATACCGACCTCTACGAGCCGTTGACGGTGCAGGTTAAGGATTCTGCCGAGTTGAAGAGGGTGGTGGTTGGTGTTGTTGGGGAGTTGAGGGGGAGGGTTGAGAAGCTTGAGGGAAGTGTGGGCGAAGAGTTGAAGGCAAGAGTTGAAGTGTTGGAGGGGACGATTGAGAAGCTGCAGATACAGGGAGGAAGGTGTGGGTGGGTAGAGGAGGGGAGGAAGAAGAGGTCGGGGTGGTTGACGTTCGCACTGTTTTCTTCGTCGGCGCTGTTTTGTGCCGACATTGCGTTAAGGCTGGTGGAGACGCCGGGGAAGAAGGTGGTGGTTGATGGGAAGGCGTTCACATCCTAGTGGCAGGCCGTATCTTTGTTTGTTTGTAATCATATTGCATTCGGCCGCTGGCGGCCATGGCATTCAGGCCGTATCTACGCGTGTAATAATTTATTTTGCCGTCTAGTACACTTGGAAATCGCCCTAAGTCCAGCTTGAAATGATTACTTGGTATAAACAAACAAACGCTCCAGCCCAAAAAGAATGCAACCTCCCAACAGAGTAAAAATCGATAGCCTCCCAATAAAAATCGATAACCTCCTAAAATAAAGATCAACGCAGATGTCCACTCACACCGATGCCCGACGCTGGGGTACCAAACACGGTTTCTCACCCTCCCCGCTCCTCTTTACTTCCGCGGCTGGCTCGCTGCTCTGTCTCTCCCATCCACCCCTATCAAACAAAACCAATCCCTCTACTTCACTACCCCTCCTTGTTTCCACGGTTGGCTCAACGCTCTGATTCTCTCCCTCGCTATTCGCTACCCCCACATCCGGCTCATCACTCGGATTCTCCCCCACCCCGCCTCTCTTTGCTTCTGCTACCGGTTTACCACCCTGATTCTTCCTCTCCCTAACTCTCTTTACTTTCACAGCTGGCTCATCACTCTGATTCTCCTCTTCCCTAACCCTCTTTACCCCTACAACGGGCTCATCGTTGTCTATCAGATGTCTCCTTTTCGCTGGCGGGCTAGAATGGCTCGGCCCACCGCGCTGATAGCTCTCGCCATCCCTCTTTACCCCCATAGCTGCTCTACCGCTCTGTTGTGGTTCCTCCAACGCCTCCCCTTCCTCGCCACTTCCCCGCTTTTGCCTCTCCTTCTGTTCCCTCATATACCTATAAATCTCCATATTCTCCCTATCAATATCCCCATACCACGGATACCTCTTCCTCCACTCTCTATCCCGAGCACGTTCCCACTCCTGCCTCCACTCCTCCCGTCGCTCCAGAACCAACATCCCAATCTCACTCTCACTCTTCTTCTCCTTCTCCAACTCCTCCCTCCACTTCCGATCTAGCACCGCCAACGTAATATGCCGCTCCATCCACAACCGCGCCGACTCAGCCACAAAATGGTTCTGTACGTTACTACACACCTCTCTTCTGACGCTCAGATACTCCTCGATATTGCCGACGCCGTGGAAGCGCGCCGCAAACTCTGCCACCTGACATTTCCCCAGCATGATGAACTCGCCGTTGAGAGCGTGCGGGAGGTGGTCGAGAAGCGTGTCCTCGGGAATCCCATACTCTCGTGCTGCCTGCGACGAGTTGACTTTATTTGCCCATTGAGCGAGGAGCTGGCATTTCCTGCGGTCGCAGCGACGGCAGCACCGTACGGACGAGTCTGCCGAGGACACGCTCTTTGTTGAGGCGTTGCAGAAGCGGCAGCGGCGGTAGGCGTCTGTCAGCCATACCTGCCGATATGTTGGGGCAGCGGCGGAGATGAAGGGCGGGCGGGGAATGGTGGATTTTGCGTTTTGGAGGTGGTTGAAGTTGCTCTGGAGGATGTGGTAGCAATAGGATTCGACGGTGCAGCGGAAGGATCGGGAGACGGCTGAGAGGCGGAGGTAGGGGTGCGAGGCGAGACGTCCGCCGCCAACGGATACTTCGAAGTGGTGAGACAGGATTTGGAAGTGGATATCTGGGGGGAGGGACTCGAGGGTGGTCATTGTGGTGATGTGGTGATGGGAGGAATGGAGGAGGAGGGGGGGATTCAGGGGGGTAACCTGGGCAGCTGTTAATATTTAGCGTGTGTCGCTTCGACTAGAGTACCTAGTCGAGAACGGGCACCTCTCCACACTCCACTTAGGAATGCGGGGTCTGTTGGGGGTATAACGTGCGTTGTGGGGCCGATTGGCGAGGCTAGCTCGGCTACTTTGTACTCTTCTCGAACAAGTCTAGTGGAACACTCAAAACCAACGTCAAAATTTCTCGTCAAGTTCTGCAAGTGTATGACACCCTAATCCAACTCCACGCAAAAAATGTCCCACACCCTAAAACTAGCGGTAGGGTTTTTTCTTTCGGCACCCCCTACAAGAACTAAGAGATAAAATGAGAATGTCAACTTACGATCGCACCGTAGGGCGACCCTCCTCGACAGGGTATGTACTTTCGAGATATGTGCGGGTAACGGAGCCCCACAGCTGCAGTCTTACACCGTCCGAGAGGCCACGACGTCTGGTGAGGCGGCAAAGCGGGGCGGCCCAGCATAACATCGCATATTGGTCTGGTGTAGCATGGCATAGCTTTTAGATATAGACATGTTTTCCAAATGCCACAAATCGACGCGCAGCCATCGTGATTTATTTGGAAATTCGAACCTCGTGGAAGGTAGACCTGGTCGTCACGATCGTCAATTGCCGTTTGGAGGTGCAGCTTATCGCTAAGGTCCATACCTACCTAGTCGGTCAAAATTTTGGCGGATCTAGGGCTGAGTTGTAGCCCTAATCAGTCGATCACGCCGCTAAAAACTTTTGACCGTCTAAGTAGACGTGGCCTGGCCGACTACAGACTATCGCTATTTGGTTGGTGGCTCTGGTGTGAAGAAATCCAGAGGTAAACTAACAACCGACGAGGGTTCCGGTGTCGGGTGTAATTTTGCTAGCTAAACTTATGGACTGAATGTCCGGAGGGACATTTCGGGGTCTCGAATCATGTAGATCTCGCAACTCCATTGAAGCCTCCTCAGTATATTCCGACCGATGGGCGAATCCGTCAGCTCGCAAGATTTGAAGGACGGTTCGCGAGATATTAGCCAGTTCACAAACTACAGGAAGGGCTCACAAACTAGTTATTTTATACGGTCATTGTTCAGACTAGTACTGCCCCTCCGAAATCCCAAATTTTTCAAACTACCCTCTGTGCTCAGACCTTGACTCAGAGTTAGTTTAAGTGATGGAGCTCCTTTGTTCCCGTATGTTCTTCTCTCCAGCTTCCAGTTAACACTCCGGATACCAGTCTTTTTCTCTCGTGCAATCATAAAAGGAATTCCCATCTACCAGAATGAACAGCATGTACATTCGCCACGCCGTAGCTCAAGCCTCAGCCTTGAGTCAGTCCGGGCCCCTTGGATGCTACTGATGTAGTAGTTCCGCTTGCTGGATGACTGAGCTTCCACTCACCAGCGCCCCAAGAGGCGCCCCAGCAACAAGTTGAAGAGGAAAGGTGATGGACATCGCAACCTCAGAAACTTTAAGTTAGAAAGCCATTTCCAACGTAGGGAAGACTCAGAAGATGGAGGGTAGATTGAATAATTCGAGACTTCGGAGAGGCGGTCTGAATAATAACCGTATTTTATACGAACTCAAAGCATGAGATGTATTATGAGTATGCGCTACCACCTTCTCTCGCTTTATGCCCCTCTCTACAAGCTGATATCCATGTTCTATCCACTCCCAGCAGCCCATATTGACATACCAGTATCGGTAAGGCACTACTTTACTGTATTCTTGTTCTCCAAGAGAGGAATCTGTCCACTTATGCAGTAGTTATCAGGGCTGCAGTTGTGTCCGCATACAGTCGACCTCCCTGCCATCCACTAGGTATAAAGCATTTAGTAAGATTTCGTATTGTCCTCTGGGTTCGTATTGTCTGTGGGGATCTAGAACAGCCTGAAGATCGCGAACCAATCCATCCAGTTCCTGTACTGGCAACGGATGTGTAGCGGTCGCAACATATGCATATTCACTGTCAGGGAGCAGGGAAGAAGAGTAAATAAAGGACTGATAGCTGTTTCGGAAGGGAGGGATTTGAGGTTTGGGCCGTCTACGTTAGGGGTACGTCAAAATTTGAACCGTATAAAACACCCTTCCCTGTTTCCTCCGTGCCCTTTTTGATTGGTTGCCCCCCTCACTTTGAATTGTAGGCGTCCCGCTACAGTGCCGGCTTTGATTGTCGGATTTGCTGCATCAACACCAAGTTTCGGTGTCGGTGGAGGAATTTGTTGGTATTGATAATGAGACTGCGGGTGGTGGCAGCGTAGCGAGAAGGGGGCCGCAAGCCGCTGCGGGCTAGGGCTATAGGCGGCGGGACGGCGGACGGATCTATCATACGGCCGTGCTCGCTACGGTATGTCTGCAGTAATTGCGAACCCGAGTCGTCCATCTGTCACATTGTCGAACCCTCCTTCCTCTTTCTGAGGTATCTGCACCATAAATATACATACATCCCTTCATCCTAAACCACCATCTCCGGCTCATATCGATTCGCTGCCCCAAACAATACCAGCAACACACATACCACGGACAATGGCTTAGGGCTGTCCGGCGGAGAGGGGCATACGCCACCATACTAAGTACGAGTGATTGCGAGCTGAGGCATAAGCACGCGCGTGTTGCTAAAATTATTTGAGTATTAAGTTTATGTAGGGTTATACTTAAGTACTAAGTACATAATTGAAGTAAAAGCTATTGGCCTCCATGTTTGCTACTTCCTCCTTTCTTCTTCCTTCCATCTACCTACCGTTCGCGTCTTCTACTCACTTTTACTTGAGCACCCCCCTACTAAGGCCAAACAAGCGCTGGAAATTTTGCAGGCTGAGAATATGTACTCTCTAGAGGAGATCAATGATCTTCCACCACGCTTTGAACTGCCTACCATTCCGGTCAACAGCTTCTTAATGTGCACTACTCAACAAGGTCCAGCCAAGCGCAGGGTAATGACTGGTACAGAGATTACGGAAAGGGCTGCTAGATAAAATACTGACATCCAGAACTGGACTCGCAATGTATGTCTCTCCCCTCGTGAACTGATCTTGGACTGGCTCGGTGTATAGTAGGCCACCGTAGAAGTTCCAGAAACCACAAATACCAGCAGGGGTTCTGGAAGTCTCGCTGAAGGGAAACCTGGGGCTGACATGGAAGAGGTTAACGACTCTGGGTAACTTTTAGTGGCTGCAGGATGCAGAATATGTCATTTGGTAGCTGTGATAAATTGATGTTGCATTCCAGTTGTAGGAGGCAGGTACCGAGTGCCCGCAGTAATATGGTGGCGCATGCCCGCCGCTCCCCCGCCGAGCAGACATACATTGACTGCCCCTAGCCACGGCTTGGTTTGTTAGCCAAGTAGTTCAGTCATCTGTCATTCGAGCGGTGTGGTAATATACCAGATAGTGTATGTACAAGTAACATGTTTTCAACCGCTCCGCCTCTGCCCGTCCCCGACTCCCGACTCTGAAACCAAAGTTTAGACAGGTTTGTTGATCTCGGTACAGTAGCCTGAAATGGTAGGAGTATCAGCAACCCCAACCCTACCCATCATTTGGGGTTTCTGCACGGTAAAAAGCGCAATAAAGCGCGCGTATTAAAAGCCTTAAAATAAATTGACTTTTTCAATTTATCATTTCGCGCATCCCTTGTACTGTGGGGGGTGTGCAATAGAGAACGTGCGCCGCCCCGAACAAATCTAAGTGAGAATTCTCACTCTTTACCACGCAGATCTATAGTTGATCATACTGTTAATTGACTAAATGGGCTAGAATTCTCAACGTTTTGGGTTTTGGATTTGCCTGGGTTCTCGAATGGCTGTGGGGATTGATGCATGCATCTACCTGGGGGTTTGAAGACGTAACAATACAGTATACTTTAGAGGTGCCTTAACATCGCTGCTACTACACCCTCATAACAGTGATAAAATCGGATAAGTAACCAGCCGTCATATTCGACAGCCTGATATGATTTGCAGGCCCCAGAAAGATCTACCCGGCGGGGGATATGGGTGTATCACAAAGTATGTACTATCGATGCATAAGCGCAGCAGTAATGCTGGGGAACTTGGGGAGGGCATGCCGGGGGGAGGGCAATAAGGGTTGCCGCATGCTGCACCGTTTTATGCTGTGTATTTCTTCGTTGATGGTGTATATATAAATCCCGAGAGAGAACCCCTTTCTGCCAGCCCAATATTCTGCAAAGTACCCTTCAAATCAACTAAACAACATGTCTCCGGACAGTTTCCAGAGTGAGCGCCGAGTATTTTCAATGAGAACTGGATATTCGATTTGCTTACATTGAATGAGCAGTTCCCAATGTGCGTTCTGTGCGTTCTGTGCAGTCTTCACATTCAACAACTCTGAATGCTCGTCGAGCGCTAACCAAAATCGACCTCCGAATCATTCCCATCCTCTCCTTGATGTCACTCTTCTCGATCCTGGACCGAGTCAACATCGGGAACGCAGCGGTATTTGGGATCAGCAAGGACCTTGGAATGAAGGGCCAACAGTATAATGTTGCGCTGTGTATATTCTTCGTCCCTTACGTTTTGTTTGAGGTGTGCTACAGCTATTCCTTCACTTGCTGGGTAACATAGGCTGATCTTGCAAAGATTCCGTCAAACATTCTGGTTTGTGAACTTCTGGTCGGTGTGTTTGTCCATGCACTATGTACTGAATTACGCAATAGCTCAGGCGATTCCAACCTCACCGCTGGATCAGCTTTAACGTCTGTATGTTCGCGCTTGTCACGATTCTGCAAGGATTCGTGAAAAGCTACTTCGGGCTTCTAACGACTCGGTTCTTTCTCGGCCTGTTCGAGGCTGGGTTTTTTCCGTAGGCCTCTCTCCATGCAATTGTAGAACATACACCGACTGATGCCTACAGGGGATGCTACTATCTCAGTAAGTTCATGTCAGAGGGCTATATCGAGAGTTGCAAATTAATATGGGCACCCTATAGTTTCAATGTGGTACAAACGAGACGAATGCCAAAAGCGCATTACTTTCTTCTTTTCTTCGTCGGTGTTGGCAATTGCGTTTGGGGGCTTGTTAGCCAGTGCCATTGAGAAAATGGAGGGATATAAGGGATTGAGTGCCTGGCGATGGATGTTCATCCTGGTTAGCTAGCTGCGTCCCTCTCACATGCAGGATTACTGATGGACGTCAAGGAGGGCGCAATGACATTTGTTGTTGCAAGCAGTGGGTGCGTGTGCCCGCCCTTTTGGGGGCAGTTGGATTAACGTTTTTCCACGCAGATACTTCTTGATACCAGATTTTCCGGAAGATACCACATGGCTCACTCACGAGGAGAAGGAATGGGTCCAGAACCGGTTACAGGAAGATGTAGGGAAGAGCGGCCTGGAGCAGCCGATAAAGATACGGGATTTGAAGGTAATATTCACGGACTACAAGGTATGTACCGCTCACTACCGCCTCAAGCCCTCCGTTACTGATAAGTGCCATGCGCAAGTTCATTCTCGGAGCGTTGATGTACTTCTCGCTGACAGTCCCCGCATACTCATACGCCTATTTCGGGCCCACGATCCTCCGGGGCTGGAACTACTCTGGTCAGTTATCCTGCCCCTCCCTCCTCATAAGTAATTAACATAGCTCGCTGGGGAAGTAACACAAGCCCAACTCCGTGGCGTCCCGATCGCATCCGTAGGTTGGGTCGCTTCAATGGTACTTGCCACGGCATCCGATCACTTCTTCCACCGCTACTTCTTCATCTTCGCCTGCTGCATGAGCACAATTCTCGGCTTCATTCTTATAATGACCACACACTCCCACCCTGGCGCACAATACGGCGCTCTATTCCTCATCGTTAGCGGTTTCATTCCCTTCATCCCTCGCTCCCTCTCTTTCTTCTCCTAACGAACTCAATAGGTGTCGTATCAGCTGTCCCGATAACCGTATGCTACTTCCAGACGAACCTCAGGGGCCACACAAACCGGGCGATCGGCAGCGGGTTCCAGGTCTCGTTCGGGAACACCGGCGGCGTTGTTGCAGCATTTTTGTTTATGGCAAAGGATGGCCCATATTATGTGTCCGGGTATGCGATATGTATGGGGTTTTCCGTGCTGGCGCTGGCGTCGGCTACGGTGTATGCGTTGGGGATTATGAGGGAGAATAGAATCAGAGAAGAAGGGCAGGGTGGAGAGGGAGTAATGGATACGGAGAAGAGTTTTAGGTATGTTATTTAGAGGGGGAGCTTTGCGGTTAAGTGGGGACAGAACGTTCTTTGGGGAATTGAGATTCTGGAACTTGCGCGTGGGACTAAGAACAGAGAAAAAATTGGCCGGTTTTACTATTGTTTAATGCATATATATGCTGTGTCTACGAATAGTCAATTCGTAGCCACTTCGATCCAGTCAACTTTCACTGCCACATCTAAGAAGGCCTAAAACATAATTGAAAGATTTTGAGAGATACACAGGTTTTGTTGTGCCAGTGCGGTGTTGCAATCAGCATTTTATACTTTTCCTACCCAGCAAAGATTTGGATGACCGATCCTGATGTTTGCATATTCGGTTAGACTAACTCTATCCTAAGTAGTATTAGTTTGCCCTGTAAAAGAAAAATGATCAAAAGCCACCTCTATAAACCGGATGAATTTGATACTGGCCTTTGAAAATATTAGCTTAATTTCAATCTGTAGAGTTGCAATATTGCCATTATTCTAGACTGTCCTCGGAAAGTTGACTGACGCGAAGTGACTGCGAATTAACTGTTCGGAGACAGGGCGTAATGCATATGACGGTGGATCATGGATGACGGATGATGATCGGTGCGAAATGTTGCGTAACACAACCCTGGGAGAGAAATCTAGAGAGGTAATACAGATTCTTTTTTGAGTTGAATTGTGATGCTTGAGAGCTAATACTCTATTCATCCGGTGGAGCTGTCACGAATTGCTAGAAGAGAGGAACGAGTGACCACCTGTGCTCCTCGTAGTCTCTTTCACCTCAACGTACTTAACCCAAGTATCCACCA
>Ga0307512_10003811_pt1 | contig 17028 bp, 22 predicted proteins | sample 14_EM_MG_FD_200267 | JGI IMG/M metagenome (GOLD analysis project Ga0307512, IMG submission 200267) | Populus trichocarpa ectomycorrhiza microbial communities from riparian zone in the Pacific Northwest, United States - 14_EM | ecosystem: Host-associated > Plants > Roots > Unclassified | place...
CTCACTTATACCTTACACACCCTAATTGCCTAAATGAGCGGTTAGATCCGCTGCGCAGGTGGCCTCTCGTACAACACTGCCCAGAATGCGGCATCTCGGCGCTGTACGTCCTGAGTTGAGCGCCTCTTCGGAGACGCGGGGCGTGAAGCAGCTTACGCATCCCCATCCATTAATATCGTTGCCATGACGTTTTCGTCATTCTTCATACATTGAATATCAATTCTGTTATTAGATGAGGGAAACTTCTCATATATCATCACACGTGTGGATCCCCGCTTGTCACGGGAGCGTCTGTGCCTTCTGCGCAAGGCCAGCAGATCCAGTACCACTAGATTGTAGCTTTGATATATGATAGATAAGGGTGTGTGTGTCCTCACCGATCTACGGAATTTGGCGAATCCCAACGCACAGTAACTCAAACCGGAACCCCATTTAGCGAGGGAACAGATGAGAATTTTCAACCGAGGAGGCCCACTGAAACCCGCATATCTCCATGAAAAACACCAAACAACCGATACAGCGATCCGCGATTATCGAGGAGACACAACCCATCATGACATAAATCCAGCAGCCCAAATATACTAGGGAGGTTCTGAGGTGCCTGCGGGTTTCACTCATTTAGACAGCTGACAAACTGTTCTCTGCTTATGGTATCATATAAGGTTTTCATAGATCAGCAATACCTGCTCTTATTGATGATTGGAGGTCTGAAGCGCAGCATTGTGGGGCATGTGAGTTCATGTCCGTCCTACTGTGTTACACAGGCACTCACAGATAGCCACAGGTACTCAAGGAAGGCCATCTTAATATATGCTTGGGAAACCATCAATTCGCAAGCGACAGTCTCCCGACGGGAGGGCGATAACGACTTGTTAGAGCTATGTAATAGGTGAGGGCGTATGACACTTGGGCCTCAGAGTAAGGCCGAGGGCCAGGCGACACGCCTTTAGGATGTCATTCATGTCATTTTGCATGTATAATAGAAGACTGTTTCGCTCTTGCTGCGGTTAGGATTGTTAAGCGTGTGTAGGTTTCGCGTAAGCACACAGGACATCACAAGTCCCCTCGTATGTGACAGATTAGTCATAGAGCCTATGAAGACAGACAAACAAGGTAAGCGCACTTGTCGGATCAGGATTAGCAAAATTATGTGAACAACGTACTGGGCGTAGGCGTACACGGCTCATGACGCTCAAGGACAAGTAAACGATACCATTTCAGGTAGACCGTTAGTACTGACGGGACCGCGCATCAATTGGGAAACCCGGGTCATCTTTAAATTACCTGGAATATGGCGTCACCTTCAAGGTTTTAGTGCAATGCCGTCGCAGCTGATAACCTAGGTCAATCAGCGATTTGGACATCGCTGATGTGTACAAATCAGAATGCAAATTCGAGCTGGCCATTTCGTCTCGGTGAATACCACCATCGAGCTACATTGTTTAGTACACGACGGTGTGCAAAAGTTGGGGCTTTGGGGCGGAACTTGTAAAGAGGTAGCCATGCGGGCCTAATGGCATGGCATGGCGCGTACCTTTCGTTACCTTAGCGTTTCTACACGGGGAAGAGAACCATCTCTTAGCCTGATTGTTTCGCCGATTATCGAACGACTGAAACGCCATAACGCCTCCTTTTTCCCCTTGACTTACAGGCGGAGATATTCGAGAGACAATCAAACCAGATTCGTGGACTACAATTCCAGGTTTGGCTGTGCACGAGTCGGCTAGCCGTGGCATACTGCGCCCACGTTCTACGTAGAAGCAGCATCCGTCGAGCCCGGTATGGGCGTTGTGCCGGCACCGCATGGGAATCCCCTCTTCTCAGCGTTCCTGTTGTTCATGCCGAGAGAAAGAGCTCGGCCAGCCCGGTGAGTTGCTTGCAATTCGAAGTGATCCGTATGTGACAGTGTTCTACTGTCGAACGATCCGAGAATGTTCGGCAAGGTATAATGATCGCTCGGCCCTTTGCACGAACCCCGACTGACAGACATTGATTTGGGATTAGACTGAGGTAACGCTTCTTTAGACGCTTGGTGTTGAGTCATTGAAACGTGATACCTTCGTTAAAGACAGGAGCCTTGGTCTGGTGACAAGCGCCTGCAACACATCAAAGGGTGATGGTGGCTAGATCGAACTGGCACCCTGGATGCAGCGCTGTCAATATCGCCCGTGGACGAGAGTTGTAGAAAATAACCACCCAGAGAACGCTTGCTTTGCAGTCTGCGACCGACGTGACTCGATGCAACACTAGCAGGCCGGTACAGGTTGGGTGAAAAGAGTAAGGGTCCAGTGAGAGTTTGTTTTGGTTTCAAGTGTGAGCAAAGCCCCCGATTGATCGCAAGCAAATGTACCCGGAAACAATTGTAGAGACGCATTAACATCCTTACGCGTCCTCCAATGAGGAGCCATCAGCGTGCTGATTGGTTTTATCATAAGGCTCAATATGCGGCGTGCGCTCAACGTCAACCCCCTGCAGGGCTGCATGCAAGAACAAATCAGTGGGTTCGAGGCAAATGATGAGTACTCACTGCACCGCAAGGGTTGAATGACGGACATTAATTAAAACTCTTTCTCCGGAGTAACCGACCGTTGTTGCTGAGGGGCTGAGAGTCCATACGACGAACACCGGAAGTAAATCGAAAGATTCTCGCGGATTTTAATTATGTAATTTGAAACCAACAATGAGTCCGTGGCGCGGGGCTGTTTCCCCTTCGCAAGAAAAGACTCCGTCGGCCACGACAAGGAAAGCGCGCCGCTCGTTACATGCTCCACGCGGCTCTCGACGAGGGCTATCCTCTCAATTCTAGCCATAACGACATTATAGATGTTGTCATCACTCCTTGCGGTTCCTCGCCCGATACCAGAGCCTGGTAACATCTCTGATTCCGGCTCTGCTCACGAATCTGTGCCCTCGCCCGCATCTACGCGTTTTCCGCACACCAGAGCACAACTTTCTGCGATAGCGCGACTTTATAAGCCTGCGGACAGCGGGGACAATGACGCGGACGCCGATGATTCACGCGTTAGCTCAAGCTTGGTCGCCAAAGTGGCGAGCCTTCTCGACCTTGAGCACGAAGATGAGCTCAAGGCACTTTTGAAAGCGAGTTTCACTGGCCTCGACGATGATATGGTGAGATCGCCTGAATTCATCCTAATAATTGTATCCTAATCCCGTTCCCAGCTCGAACAGCACGTACTAGACTTGATGCATAAACACAGGGACGACGTTGCTGGTGTTCCCTTTTTTTTCTTGACCGCCTCTCGCCGCCCTGTTTCCCGCCCATCCTCTCGGGCTTCCTCTCATTCTTCCCGCCTTGTTCCCAACCGACCGGAAACTCCCAACTCTGCTCCCAGTTCACCGCTCGCCTATGTTTTCAGGAGACCTCACACACCCCTAGCTTCTCCCCTTGCCACCGGGCAAGGTTCTGGTTCATATATGACCGCCAATAGCGACTCCCCGGCCGCTTCACCCACCCTGCCTCATGCTATGCCCCGTTCTCATACCCAGTTTGCAAACAGCTTGCCATCATCTCCCATAGGCTCACATCGCGCATTGAGCGCCAAAGCCTCAGATTTCCGTCCACACCCACGACCACTCTCCGCGGCCTCGTCAAATCCCACCACGTTGACAGGACTCAGAGCCGACACGCCATCTCCCGACCTTTGGGCACACAGCAGCTCAAAAGCAACGTCGAACCTCGCCATTGCAGCTCCTCTAGTACCTGACACTAGTCTTCTATCGCGCTCCGGAACCCCCAATTCGACGTTACGCGTGACTATTCATCCAGACGAGGACGAAGAGGACGATCCCTTTGATCCGTTTTCACAAAAAGCACTTCCTAGATCTTTCCACCCTCCATCTCTCCCCGAGTTTGACACGCAATGGGTGAACTCACCCGCATCCAATTCCTCCATGTCCGATGGCTATCATTCTTTGGGGATGACGGACCGCATCTCCCCACCTAGCGGTTCCCAGCTTTCCCAGGATAGCTATCCGAACAAAGAGCCTGAGGGGGCAGACATGCTTACTGAGGGCATGACCCCCTTCGACGTGCTTGCTTCTGTCTTTGGAGCCTCCCTGGCACCCTCAGAACTTGAGGAAGCCCTTGCGGCTAATGGTTATGATTTCGAGCGCTCCATGGCATGGCTAGTAGAGCGTGCTACCCCGACGCACGGACATGGACCCCAGCATCCGAGGTCGCAAAGCCTAGGTGGTCGAATCACGCTGGTACCTCGCGACAGCCCTAGCACAGCAGGATATGTGCGTGGTGGGAGGTCTGGATATGGGATTCCAAATACAAAAGGGCCGGCCAAATTCGCCAATGGACGGCAGGCTCAAACTGGAACCCGAGTTTGCCGCTACTTCCTGGCAGGGGAGTGTTTGCGAGCTGACTGTCGTTTCAGGTGAGTGCTCTCAATTACTCTCCAACCTTTATCAAACGCGTTGGTTTAGCCACGAGATTGAACGGGCCCTTTGTCGCTTCTGGTTGCGAGGGACATGCGCGAAAGGGGAGGTTTGCGAGTTTCTGCATCACATCCCAGCCGATGTTGACGTAGCTGGCATCACTGCCGCGATGGGTCGTTCTGACCTCAACGACAATTCTACAACTGGTGCCCCAACATTAGACGAATTTCCAGCTCTCGATTATCCTTCTGGGGACTCTAGGGGACGTCGTGGGAGCTATTATGGACGGAATCAACGTGCTCCCGCGCCTTACGACACAGGCAGGAGCAAGTTCGGGCCCGCTGTGAACAAAAGTCCGCAGCATCCTACCCTGCCCGTACCCAGGGATCCTGTTTCATTGGCCGCGCGGAGAGAAGCCATGGGCAGTGCTGCGGATTCTCTTCACAACCGCAGCGCCATTATCGCACCGAAGCCGTCTCCTCGTCTCAAGTTGCGACCTCCGACATTGTTACCCTCACTACCAGTGGGCGACACTGCGAACGGTCTCTATGTGGCTTATCGTTCTCGTGCACTGCAATTGGGTGCTGCGCGCAATGCGTGTTTATCCCGCGCGGCAGACGCGTGGCGGCGTGGAGATGGCTCAGCTGCGAAACGCTTTAGTCGCGAAGGCCACGACCTCAATGCAAAGATGTCGGGAGAGTTGACGATATCAGCCGGAACTGTCGTACGCGAGCGGACAAAACTCGTCGAGCAGGCAGTCAAGGCGCGTGATAGTACTTGGTCGGATGATCCAGGCGATCACAGTGCACGTGGCCGCATGTGTGGCAACGGGCTGGGCATCATCTTGGGAATTGCTCGGCGAGACGTGTCCGGGGAGCAAAGGGATTTGAAGTCAGAGGAACGAACGGAATCCGTGTTAGATCTTCACGGCATACACGCTGCTGAGGCTACAGAGATCTTAGAAGAGTTCTTACTCGCGGTACGTGTGATTCAACGTGGTGTGGGCCCGTGCTAATGGTTACCTGCATCAGTTGGAACGCGAACGTTTCTATGGATTAAGTGAGTTTGTCATTGCTAGAAATACGAAGCTGTCCATGATGACTGAAACTATATACAGCCTATGTTGTTATTGGTGACGAAAAATACACAGGGGCGCATGACCCTGCTCGAGCTGCGTCGCGAGAACGCTTGTCTACGGGTGTCCGCGAGTGGTTGCACCGATGGGGATATCCGTGGAGCGAACGCGACGGACTCATTTGTGTCGACTCGGTTACTCATTTGTGAGCGTGGCTTGGACTATAGACAAGGGGGAGAAAGAGAGGTTCGAAAATATGTGTTGTGATTGGTCTACTATTTTATGGGGCTGTTTGTTGGGCTTACTCGTAGTGTTGTCAAAATGTCGGGGAGCCATGTCTTGGCAACCGCACATACCACATTTATTGTATGTTTTAGAATCCATCTTTTGCTGTGCTGTCGAACGAACGAAGTTGTTCCGTGACCGGTGAGCGCGAGAACTGACACAGGTTTGTGGACGTGGCACTGCCAACGCTGGCCACGTGAGACACCAGTGACATCCAGTTCGGGGCAGTACCGAGGCTCCTTTTCTCTTCCCTACTTAATTGATTCCCTCCTTTTTATCACCCCGCCACGAATCTTGACAATGTCAACCCATGAAGAAGAGGCCCACGTTCATGATTTACACGAGCACGACCCCACGCGGCCTCATTCTTTCGACCTTACGCTAGAGCTTGAACGTCAACTCGAGGCTGAATCCCTTCCAACATCACCCGCACCCGAGGGCCGCCCACACTCACTCGATGCTCATGTACTCGCATCTCTCATCACATCACTGCGCATCGACGTTGCAGAGCTCACCAAAGAACGTGATGAACTGTCAGCCGCCTTGGATATCGCGCACGGGCGAGAAGCGGGCCTCGCCTCCGAGGTGCGCCAGTTGAAGGAAGCGCAGGTCGAGAGAGATACAGAGTTGGCGGGGCTGCGTCAAAAGGTACGCGATGATGAAGAATCCATCGTGCTTCTAAGAAGCAAAGTCGAGGAAAGCCGGTTGGTCCTTTCCTACCCTCTTCGATTCGTGTCACGTTCTCATCGTGTGTCGTGTGCAAAAGTCGCGGTCTCATGCGGCTGCAAGCTGAAAGTCGCCGCGTGAGCCGGGGTGCAGACATGTCTGTCGATTTGTCGCGTGCGGGTTCGTTCTCGTTTGGAGGACCACCGTCTGCCAAGCGGATGTCCTTCACGCCCCTCACCGGATCGTCGAACGCACGCGTGCACAGGCGGATATCTTCCGTATCTGATTCAAACGTGAATTGGACCGAGGTCGCGAACGGGCAGCCATTGGACACGTCGCCTAACCCACAGACCGCCACGCTCCCTGATGTGTCACATCAGTCAAACTATCTACCCACGAGCACACGTCGCATCTCAGGATTATTTGCTCGCGCCTCGGCCCCAGAATCCGAGCCTGTCCCTGGTATTAATGCGGTGGATAGGGAAAAGCTACAGCGGGAAGTCCAGACGCTCAAGGCGGCTCTCGAGGAAGCACGACACGAGCTGATGGAGGCGAACGAAGCACGCGAGGCATCAGAGACTTGTGTTAAAACCCTTCGCGATTTCATAGCAGAACACAACGTGGGAGTGTCGCCCGTGCGCTCGGACGTCGGGACCACCGTGATTCGCGGCGATGAGGCGGACAAGAAGAATGCTAACGGGAGCGGAGGCTCACGATGGGGCTTTGGTGGCCTGTTTCGTGCTGGAGAGGCAAGCCCACCGGTGATACCGAGCCGCGGGATGTCACTGTGTACTTCTCCGTCGCCTACGAGTGAGCCGCTGTCGCGGAAATTAGGCGGCCTTTTCGGTGGTAGGGGTAGTCTCTCATCAAGCACGTCGGCAACACCACGTGGAGTGCCAGTCGCTCAGGACGCGATGTACCATGGTTCAGATACGTCTTCGACCGCGGAATCGGCAGAGCCGGCTAGCCCACCGATGGACACATCTCGTGTGCCGATCACAAGGGTGCTCAGTGAGACGTCGTCAACCTCCTCTGAGCTTCTCGCTCTACGAACTGCGACCGAGGAAAAGGATAGTTCGGGGGGCCTTCTGGTGATATGACGATGACGATGGCCATGATGAGGACAAGGACGGTTTTTATGACATCAGATTGCGGAATGGTATTTACAGTAATGTGTGAGTATACCCTATTATTGTCTATGATGGTACTAGTATTATTGCCCCGCGGGCTTTATGAAAGAATGTCGAAAGCGATGGAGGGGGAGAGTGAGGGTGAATAAGACTGCGATCTTTGGTAAAGGCTTACGTGCCTTATTTTGGGCATTGATTCTTCCCAGCTGGGCTGGATCAAGGTGGATTAATGCGCCTGACTCTTCTTATTCTTCATCCCCCATGGCTTCTTCCTTCATACCCCCGCCGCTGGATCCTAACCCAAGCTCGCCGTCCTCAAAACAACGCCGTCGCAACGCTGCGCTCTCCTGCGCCGAGTGTAGAAGGTAGCCTTAATTCTAGCCTGCGTGCTTTCAACTGGCTGATCATATCATATGCATAAGGCTCAAGTTGAGGTCTGCCTTTCTCCCGCCTCGAACCACTTCTTCTCCATAACTGAGGTCGCTTTTCACAGATGCAGTCGTGTTTTCCCTTGCGCTAGTTGCGTCAAAAAGGGCTGTGCAGCGATCTGCCCCAAAGGTTAGCATCGCGCGCTATTGCATACCCTTCCGCCACGCTCACGCCCCTCAACTCAGGATCCCTGACCACTGGCAAGGGAAACCGGTGCGCTTTTTTCAGCCCTTTGTCGCGAAAAATTTGCCGCTGACACGTCGGACATGGTGCCACAGTTTCATCCTTGCGAATACTGAGGTGCTTCACGACAAGATTGGCGTCCTGTCCAGCCGCGTCAGGCAGCTTGAAGACGCATTGGCCGAGGCATATGCCATGTATAGCGGTGAAAGGCATCCCCTTTTGTCGGACGAGCTATTGCAAATCAAACGTCCCCTGGAGCGAGAATCCCGGAACGAGATGCCTTCTCCACCGGAGGCCGAAACCGCGGAAGCCATCGACGCTGTGGGATCTCTGTAAGTACGAAAAAAAAAACGTTAAGCTTCTGTGCTCACTCCCACTCTCACTCCCAGCGCGATCTCCGATACCGGTCGTACGAACTTTTATGGTCAGACCGCAAATTCATATGTGGGTTCATTTCTAAAAGTCAGATTGCGCCCCGTCGTTTAAGTTTTTGTTCCACACAGTATCTCCTACAGGTCAGACACCGTGCTCGTCGGACGGCTGCGCGGACCTGACGTATTGTTTCTAGAATGAAGCTGGCAGCGAAGAGGAAGATGACATCACTTCGCCTAGCTCTGTCGAGTTGCCGATGCCCAATACTCTGCCTTGGAGGAGCTATGCATTTCCCTTTGCTTCGAACATAGCTGGGAATGTCGAAGATATTCGCACTATGCTCTTGAATAACCTTCCCGACTTGAATACGGTTCGCAGACAACTTGATATATACTGGCACCATGGTTCTTGGATGTAAGGATGTCGATATCTCCTTTCCGATGCATTGCCTGACGGTCATCCAGGTACACGCCAATCGAGCAGGCCGACTTTTATGGCTCTATATATAGCCGCGTTTTCGACCCTGAAGCTAGCACCGATCACGATCGTATTCAGTCTCATCGTATTGCCGTAGTGTATATGATGCTTGCCATCGGGGCGTTACTCGACCTGGATGCCCCCCCTCATTCCTATGATGCAAACCATTACTATCAGCTCGGACGTGCTGCGCTGTCCGTCGACTCGATGTTCGAGGAGCAATCGATCCCTGCTATTCAAGCTCTGGCATGTGATCTCGTTTGGCTGGGTTCGAAGGCGCTGACTGCTCGTACAGCTCCTTATGTCCCATTACATGTTCCTTTCCGATATCGATGGTCCTCGGTGGGCGCTTATGGGCCTCGTCGTGAAGTTGGCGCACAGTGTAAGCACCCGCCCTCGTCGCGCGACTCTTTTACGTTTGTTGATTGTTTCCGTTTTAGTGCGGTCTTCGTGCGTTATCTTGCATGGTCTTCTCACACGACCGAGTCGGCTGATTGCATTTCCCAGACCGAGACAGCGGTAGGTGGGGTTTGGACCCTGCAGAAACGTTTCGACGACGGGCACTTTTCTGGGAGATATACACCTATGACTCGTGGCAGGTATGGCACTCCGCAAGACTGAAGTTATTGTCATTTCCGTGCTCATACCAGCGGTACGATAGAGTCTAACATATGGACGTCCTCCGTCATTCTCTGTGCTCCATATCGACACTCAAATGCCTCAAGAGGCGACAGACGAGAACGGTGAAAAGGACATGGGCTGTGAGATCTTTCTTATCAGTATGGGTTTATCACATACTGACTCTTTTTCTCGAGTCCAACTGTGGAAGTACCGCTTTTCCTCCCAGTGTATGAGTGTGATCCATGACCAGGTGTTCGGCGCTCGCACTCCAAACTACAAGGTTCTTCAGCAGCTGGACCGAAAAGTGCGAGATTTCTATACTCCGCCCTCTCTCCAGGTTCCGGGCTTTGGCGGACCCATGACAGATGTCGGCGCTGTCCCGGTAGATCTCACTCTTCAGCGGTACATTGGGTTTGCAATTAGGGAAATGAGTAAGTTGGTAGTCAATGCAACGCAAGGGTATGCGCTCACATTCGATAGCCTTGTTTTACATGCATCGCGGTTTTTTTGCACGTGCGATCGAAGACTGTCCTGATGACCCCCTCGGCAGCAAGTACGCGCCTTCTGTCTTGGCTGTATACAATGGTGCATGCTCCTTCGTTGGACTGGTCAGAAGCTTGTTTTCCCAACAACCTGTCTTGACGGAACGGATGTGGTTCTTGTTTACTCATGTCTTCTCCTGCGCTGTGAGAAAATCCCCGCAGAGGTGGCCTTCAGCTTCTAATATGTTCATTTAGATCGTGTTAGGTTCGATACCAATCAAGTGCCCAAAGATGGCATTGGCTCGTTCTGCCTTGTCACATCTGGATTCTGCGCTACGGCTCTTCGAGGATGTCTCGCAGAATTCAAGAGCTATCAAAGTTCTAGTACGTCTTGACGCAGTGATAGGCATACGCTAGACTGATGCCACCTACTCCAGCCCGTCCTTCGAAAACAAAGGGAACGTGCCGCTGCAACCATGGCCGAGCTTCAGTTGAGGAACGATCCTCAATCCCCAAGAATGACCCCAGAATATGAGAATGATGTAAAGCGAGAAGACGACGAGTTGGCCACTCTGGGTGGGAAAACCCGCCTCGTCCCGCGGAAGCCTTCATCTTCAACTGCGTCATCCCCAACGACGGCCTCTGCCAGCCCACGCAGCTCGCCAGCTATTTCCAATATTCTTCCTGCCCTAAACTATGCGTCACAACTCTCCACCCCGCCTCAAGCCAACGCAGTCCCACTTGCTGCTGCGGCCCCTATACAACCTAGCCAGCCTGTTCAATGGCAACGACATGAATATCAAACCCAGCCTCCCCCTCATCACTATCAACAAACCCAGCCTATGACACATTCACACCCTATGCACAGCCAACCGCAAGCTTCCCAGACACATAACCATATACCTATGGAACATCAGATCCATGCAGGTCCTTCAAGGGGCTACAATTATACCCAGTACTGGCAACAACAACAAGCTACGGAATATCCGTATAACGGCATGCACGGAGGGGCCTCGACTTCGTACATGCCAGCCTCGCCTGGTTCTATGGGCTTTGACTATGCAGCTTCGTTACGCGCAGAGTCGTATCTGTCTGCCGGCCAAGCTTCTGCTATGGCTCACCAACACCAATCGCAGGCGATGCAAGTCAACTCGGATTACAGCCCAGGGACGGATCCTAGCATGGCATGGAACGACCTTGTTGCTCAGTTCCACCACGTCTGAAGGTAGGTAGGGAAGCATTTTCACGGTAGGACTTTTCCGGTTTCAAAACATTGTCAAAGTAAATTGTCCGCAATTGTGTTGTAGCCCCATCGTAAAGTAAACATGTCCGTATCTTGAGATACGTTTCATTGTCGTCGTGTCGGTCCCACACCTCTTGTAAGTAACTCCAGATGGCATGAATCGTTTGTGCATGTCCGTCCACTCGAAACAAAATGTATGTATGTATGGCTAGTTTAGTGTGATGTAAGCAAAGTCTGCACGTGCCAAGTCATGATATTCCGAAAGTTGGCGCTTTTACAGTGAACTCGCCCCCCCTTGATTTCCAAAAGTTAAACTTATTAACGGCTTTTAAGTCTATGACTCCTTGCCATGGATTTGACAGACGCAAGAACGCGCAAGAAAGTCACCCTCAACCCGAGAACGGTCCTATCAAACTCGTGGGTATTCATTCAACACGCACACAACGTGACTGCCGAATACTTGCTGAAATCCATTTCCCCCCACACATTGCAGAGTATCTGGACGCGTCGCCACTGATATCGTGTTTTCGAATGCCCTCCTTGTAGTTTCTCTCTGGACAGTCAAGGAATGGCTCCTATCGCAAAACATCGGCGTGTTTTGGGTCCTCGTGCGCATCCTCGCGTGTGGCGCCCTCGGCCTCGGTTTCAAAGAGGTGGCGACAGGAGACGCGCCGAAGGCATTCGCAGCGGCGTCGTCAGCGAAGGTACGCACCCGTTTCGTTCTTTTCTTTCCTGTTGTTTTCGTTTCACTGACGGGTTGTGGTCTGTTCACGGCATCATGACCCCTCGAACTACAGTGGTCTCTACTGGCCATAGGCTCCTTGGTTCATTTTTTGCAACAAGGTAGCCTTCTCGTGGCGCTGTTGCGATTATCGGCAACACGGTGTGTACAGGTTTCGCCCATGTTTCTTGTCACGTCCGCGACCTAGTTTTTTTGACCTTTGACTCTTGTTGGTGATTTCGCAGCGTTGTTTTATTTTCGCATTTCTCGTCGGTTTGGGCAAAGACGCTGTCTAGTGCTACTTGGGTGCGTACCGTCACGTCCTAGCTCTCGCCGCCTTTTCAACCCCTAAACGTTCCTTCCACGTACACGCAGACTGTGCGGTTTGCACCAGTTATTCTTGGCCTTGTCATTTCCTTCGCCTCCGACACTCGCTATTCCATCAACGACGTCCGGGTGACGCTCCCAGGATACTTTGCCCTTCTGCTGTATATACTCTCGACGGGAGCCTCGGAGCATTTCAGATCCGCGATGGTACCTAGTGTGGGTGCCAGATATGTGCCGATCTTTTGCACCATCGGCGCAGCGACGTTCGGTCTTGCCGTCTACGTGACTACGGAGATTCTTGTGAGCATACCCCGATCATCATCTGCGTGGCATACAGCTCATATGCCAATGCTTTAGACGAACGCGCCACCATCGCCACCCGTTTCGTTGTTCTCTCTTTTGGCCATCCCTCTGGCGGCGTTTTCTGCCCGATACGGGCGCAGCCCATTCGACGCAACTGTCTTTACCACTCCGCGTTACAACTTGTTATCTTCAACCTCTGCACTCCTTGCCAGCATCACTTTTGGATTTATGTGGTTCTCTCGTTTGCCGACCACGACAGAGATATTAATGGGAGTATCGTTATTGTATGGTCAGTCGCAGACACTCATGACGAATAATCTCAAACATGTTCCTCTACAGGAGGATACCCAAAGAAGTTACAGGTTGCCGACGGTCTTCCACGTGTTCCGGCAACGCAGGTCGCCCGTTCATATTTAAAAACCATAATGTCGAATCCAGAGTCGCGGAGAATCTTCTACTTTCTTGTGCTCAACTTATCATACATGATGGTACAAATGCTGTATGGCGTCTGGACGAACAGCTTGGGTCTGATATCCGACGGTACGTGGCCAGAGTCCCGGGTATTACCGCCAACTGATGGAGAATTGTACATACAGCTATTCATATGGGCTTTGATTGTATGGCTATTGGCGTCGGTCTATTCGCATCTATCATGGCGACATGGCCGCCCAACGAGCGGTTCACATATGGGTCAGTTTTCTTATCGTTCTCTCCAGTTATGATCCGACGAAGCCGTCTCCTGTATTTTAGGTACGGCCGAATCGAGACGCTCTCGGGTTTTGCGAACGGCATTTTTCTGATTCTCATCTCAATTTTCATAATATTCGAAGCCATACAGCGCCTGTGAGTAGTGTATGGCTGTCCGAGGAGCGAAAATTGTTGCTAATGTATTCTAGTCTCGATCCGCCAGAGATGAACACCAATCAACTGCTTCTGGTCAGCACCTTGGGATTAGTCATTAATCTGTTCGGCATGGTAGCAATGGGCGGCCATGCACACCACGGACATTCGCATAGCCATGGACATGGGCACGCCCACGATCACGGACACAGTCATCATGATCACGACCATGTCCATGACCACGCGCACTGCCATGACCACGCCCATGGTTCAAACAATCAGCACGAGCACGGCCATAGCCATGATCATGTGGAGGTTAGTATCTTTTACTCGTGTACGCCTAACGACGGACTGACGTTGCTGTTATAGGCCCCGACGATTGTAGAGCACATATCCGATTCGAGTGATGAGGACGCGTGCGAAAGCCAGGGGCACGAATGTGGGGATCCCCAAACCTCGTCTCACGTCCATCCTCATCCCCACCATTGCTCACACTCGCCACCTCACAATGCCAAAACCTCACACCTAGATGTGCCCAACTTGCACCTAACGTCCCCGCCTACTCCCCACTCGCACCCGCAGTCCCGACCAAATGGTCTTCTCAGTGGTGATATTCCTGGCGTGCCATCATCTCGCCTTCATACTCGTTCTGCCTCTATGGCAACTTTCTCCTCACTCCCGCCACCCCCTCCCAGTTCTAGTATTCCCCACTCCCATACCATCCCTTCCTTAGCGCCAAAGTCGCACGGTCATCGAAAACACAGCCGCCGTGCACCGTCATTACAGTTACGCGACGCCACGTGTCTAGGTTCACCACTCCTCGAAGGCACGCCGTCTTCGCCTATGACGCCGAGCTATCGCTTTGGCGTAGATGAGCACTTCGCATCCCATCAACACACACACCTTCATGGCCATACACCAAATCTCCATGATCACTCACACGTCCACGGCAGTGGGCACTCTCGCGAGGGACATAGCCATAATATGCGTGGCCTCTTTCTACACGTCATGGCTGTGAGTTTGGCTTCCTTCTACTTTATTTTCCGATCCGCTGACCGAGGTCTGTGGACTGGGCGCCATCGATAGGACACGCTCGGCTCTGTCGGTGTTATTGTATCAACGCTCCTCATCCAATTCTATGGCTGGACCGGCTTCGATCCGATCGCGTCAATTTTCATCGCGGTACTCATCGCTGCGAGCGTGATCCCGCTTGTCATCGACACGGGTAAGGTGCTCGCGTTGGACGTTGCGCAGCGCGCCGATGGCATAACACATGCCCTGGATGAGGTAACGTCTTCTCATAACCATTCTCTGCGTCTGCCCTCGCTGACGAGTCGGGTTGGGCGCAGCTCGCTTCTGTTGAGGGGCTTGCCTCGTACACAGAGCCCCAATTTTGGCCAAAGGACGCGAGCAGCCTGATTGGTTCGCTGCATATACAGCTCGCCCCTCCAACTCCGCAGAAGGATTACGGCCTGGACGGCGTCGTCGAGCGCGTCGACACACTCCTGCGTGCACGTATACCCGGGCTAGAGGAACTCACCATCCAAGTAGAAGAACCGGTGAATGGCGTAAACCGAGTCCCCTTTCGGCGATAGCACCGTCGTGCCTTTCCACCCACCACCGCCACTATATATACAAGTCTATATTCTCTTTGCTTTACTCCATTCGTTCGTTACATAGGAAAGTGTAATTTAGTACATCGTCCCCCGAGATAGCAAATATAGACACCAGAGCAAAATAAAAGGCGGAAAGCGAGACGCAGGTATTGTAATGGGTACAGTTGCGACTACCGGTGGGTTACGCGTATTGGAAAAGAGGGAGAAGGGACGATAGCAACGGGTGGAAAATACAGGGAGGAGGTTGAATTATTGATCGTTGAGGTTGTTGAGGAGCGTGGTGAGACAACGTTTTGTGACCATGTCGCCCTGTGGCAATGGGATTCTGTGTTACCCAACACCGATTACGGGTATCAACGCGTCATGGGTGGCTCACCTGGAGAAGTGCGGCGAACGTGTTGTCACGGAGGGGCTCTGGGAGACATGCCCTGAGCGCCTCGCGCGCCCGCGGGTTGTCGCTCAACCGGAGGTAGCAACGGACGACGTGTTTGAGGAGGCGGACCGCTTGGGTCTCGACGAGCTGGTTGACCATGTTACTGAGGACGGTGCCGACGGCGAAAAAGCGTTCGTAAGTGTGACAAATGTAGGTAAGTCCGGTCTCATCGAGGAGGATCTTCTGCACGATGAAGATTGCGACCGTCTTCGAAAGTTCCGAACCGGTTTCCATGATGCGGAGGCAGAGGGGGATGATCTCTGTCGAAAGGAGGAAGTGTATCACCGTGTTGTTGTCGTTTTGCTGAGGGGCATTTTGAGAGAAAACGGGTCAGGAGGGTATCGAAAAAAAAGGGTTAGGGCACACCTTGACCAGAGCACCAATGACGCCGAGGGAGGTGAGGCGCAGGTACTCAAATGGACGTGTTTTAGAAGTTGTGTTCAAGAACGGGTACAGGAAGAGGGGTATATGGGCTATTTTTTTTTGGTGGAATCAGTCACGGATGCGTGAGCGGGTATGAGGGGATGGAAAACGGTACCGTTCAGGAAGAGCTGTCTTGTCTCGGGATGAGATGCGACGCATTGGAGGAGCGCGAGGGCATTGCAAACGCGGTTAGATACATGCGCTGTCAGGTTCGGTGGCGAGAGCATTGGATAGACGGACACGATCTCTTGGAGGAGGGCTGGCATGATACCTGGTGCGCGGTGAGACAAAAAGCGACTCGAGACGACGATTCGCGAAAGGATGGCTGACCGAATGCGTGCCACAGAACGAGGGCGAGGTCGTCGTACTGCTCGCGCTTTTTGGAGAGCTCGAGGAGGGCAGCCTCTCTAGTTTCCGGGTCCAAGAGGTCTATGACGAGGCCATAGATGTTGTTCTCGTCGTTGGTGACGGGCAAGCCAGGGCTCAGTCCGTGGGGAAGGGCATGGGCATCGTTGATGAATTGAGGGACTAGGGGGTGAGGTGTGGGATGCGCGATGGCCGCAGCGATGGTGGAAGGGGTGTCAGAGTACAACGAACGCTGGTAGGCGTTGTAGCTGAGTTGATGGTCCATAGTCATGCGCACATACAGTGGCAGTGAAGGCGGGTGCCGACGTAAGCTTCGCCATCACGTGGCTACCAACTCACTTCTGTCAAGTCAATGCGACCACAACCAACACCCGACGCGCGCGACCATGCCACCTAGGCCTGGCCAACTCAACCTTGCCACCATTCTCGCGACTCAAAACCCCACAATAGACCTCCACCTCTCTGCGTATGAAGCCTCAGCGCGTAACTTCTCACAGGCCTTCGCGGATTTCAACACACGCGCCGTCGCAGAGATCACGCAGCGCCGGGAAGCGCACACCGCAGAGACGAAGAAGATCGCAGAACGCGCTCAGAACATGGAAAAGGAGACGAATCAGTGCAAGTTAAAGGAG
>Ga0307512_10003812_pt1 | contig 17021 bp, 16 predicted proteins | sample 14_EM_MG_FD_200267 | JGI IMG/M metagenome (GOLD analysis project Ga0307512, IMG submission 200267) | Populus trichocarpa ectomycorrhiza microbial communities from riparian zone in the Pacific Northwest, United States - 14_EM | ecosystem: Host-associated > Plants > Roots > Unclassified | place...
CCCGATCCGTTCAACTCGACAGGTGCTGGATCAGCGTCGAGTCAATGTGGTCACCCGCAGCAGCAGCTTCCCGGTCGTGCGTCGCGCCTGCAGATCCTCGTGGGCCTGGCCTGCCTCCGCGAGGGAGTACCGGTGCCCGACTCGGATGTCCAGGGTGCCGTCCGCGACGGCGCCGAACACCGCGTTCGCGTGGTGTTCCAGCTCCTCGCGGGTGTGGATGTAGTCGTACAGCGACGGCCGGGTGAGGTACAACGAACCGCCGGTGAAGAGCCGCTGCGGATCCACGGGAGGCACCCGGCCGCTGGCCGCGCCGAAGAGCACCATCGTCCCGCGCCGGCGCAGGCTGGCCAGGCTGGCGTCGAACGTCGTCCGGCCGACGCCGTCGTACACGACGGGGACACCCTGCCCGCCGGTCAGCGCGCGTACCTCGGTGGCCAGGTCTTTCGTCTGGTCGTAGCGGATCACCTCGGCGGCACCGGCGCCCCTGGCCAGCTCGGCCTTCTCCTCGGTGGACACCGTGCCGATCACCCGCGCGCCGCGTCCGGCGGCCAGTTGGGTGAGGAGCAGACCGACACCGCCGGCGGCCGCATGGACCAGGATCGAGTCGCCGGGGGCCACCGGGTACGTGGAGTCGACCAGGCAATGCGCCGTCATGCCCTGCAACAGCGCGCCGACGGCGAGTTCGTCGGGGATGTCGCCAGGTACACGCACCGCACGGCCGGCGGGCACGGTCACCAACTCGGCATAGCTGTTCGGTACATCGCACCAGGCGACGCGCTCGCCGACCGAAAAGCCGGCCACACCCGGACCCACCTTCCGTACGGTGCCGACTCCTTCCAGCCCGAGTCCGAAAGGCGGGTCCTTCGGGTAGATGCCGGCCCGGTGGTAGGTGTCGACGTAGTTGACGCCGGCCACGGCCACCGAGACCAACAGTTCATCGCTGCCGGGAACCGGGTCGTCCACCTCGACCAGCTCGATGGCCTCGGGCCCACCCGGTCGTCTCACTCGAACGGCACGCATGGCTGCCGTCAGACCGTCGCGGCCGGCATACGCACCGGGCGTCCGATGACCTGTTCGAGGGCTTCGGCCAGCGGCGTCGTGTCGGTGCCGTCGATGGCGAAGGCGCGCCAGGCCACGTGGCCGTCCGGGCGGACCAGGACCGCACCGGTCGCGGAAAGGCCGTACGTGTCGAGGAAATCGCCGTCCGGGTCGGTGAGCTCGCCGCCCTGCCCGACCGTGCAGGCGATGATCGGGATGTCGGTGTCGTCGGCGATCGTTGTCGCGGCGGTCACCCAGGCGCCGCCCCGGGGCCCGGCCAGCACGACGAACCGGGAGTGCAGCAGGTCGATGCTGGAGATCCGGTCGCCGGCGTGGTCGAGCCACACGTGCGGGGCACGACAGCCAGGCACCGCGGTCGCCGTGTAGACGGTCTGACTGGGCGGCGGTGGAACCGTGCCGTCCCTGACGATCGCCCGGGAGGCGTAGGCGAAGCCCAACTCGGCGCCGTCCTGGCGGATGTGCGCGTTCTCGTCGTCGATCGCCTTGGCAACAGCCGGTTCGTCCTCGGCGATCGCCGCGACGATGATCCGCTTGAGCGTGTCGTTGTTCCCCACCGACCAGTCGGCGTTCTGTTGCGCCACCGGCCTTCGCTCGATGCCGTACGTGTCCAGCAGCGCCGGGTCGGCGTGCCCGCGCAGCACGAGCCCGAGCTTCCAGGCGAGGTTGTGCGCGTCCTGAATCCCGGTGTTCATCCCGAGCCCGCCGGTGTGCGGCAGCAGATGCGCGGCGTCGCCGGCCAGAAACACCCGTCCCCGGTGGTAGGAGCGCGCTACCTGGGCGCTTACTCGCCAGACCGCCGCGTTGACCAGATCGAGGTCGAGGTCGCCATAGCCGGCGGCCTTGCGGACTATCCGGATCGCCTCCTCGTCCGAGGGCGGGAGCGGGCGGGTCGGCGTCGGCGGCAGCACCTTGAAGGTCAGCCACCGGTCCGTGCGATCGACGACCGAGAAGACCACGACGTCATCGGGGTCGATCATGAAGATGCCGACGCCCGGCCGCGCGCGGTAGGCCGCCCACAGCCGGGGATCCGTGCTCTTCCAATAGATGCCGAGCCAGTAGCCGAGCAGCGGGTTGCCCTCGATCTCGATGCCGAGCCGCTGGCGCACCATGCTCATCGCGCCGTCGGCACCGATCAGGTATTGGCTGCGGGTCTGGTGCGTCTCGCCGGTGCGCAGGTCGCGGATCGTGGCGTGCACGCCGGACGCGTGTTCCTCGAAGTCGACCAGCTCGGTGCGCAGCCGCAGCTCGGCCGACTCCCTGGCCCGCAGCCGCAGCTCGTCCTCGATGACGTCCTGCGGTACGAGGAGCCGCAACATCGGGCTCGGCCCGTCCTGCCCGTCGTCGGTGACGGTCCGGCCGTACTCGTGGCCGATCAGCGTCCCCCGGCGGTAGGCGAAGGAGAAGTCTTCTGGGGGCAGCGCGTTGCGGCGCATGGCGCCCTCCATGCCCCATTGGCGCATCAGCTCGGCCGTGCGCGTGTTGATGCCGCGCGCTCGCGGATGGTCGCTGGTGGCGTCGCGCCGATCGACCGCGACGCAGGAAACCCCGAGGCGGCCGAGCTGCAGGGCCAGGCTCAGGCCGACCGCGCCGGCCCCGACGATGACGACTTCCTTGTCGATTGTGGCCATCTCTTCGACTCCGATCCGCGCTACGCGATTGGTCAGTGACGCCGTTGACACCGTTGGCCCGTGACGCCGTTGGCCCGTGACGTCATTGGTCAGCGACGCCGTTGGTCAGTGACCAAGAAGCTACCGCCGTCTTGGTCACTGCACAAGAGTGCTGGCTCGCGGTGAAGGTGAGCGCGACTACGCGGCGAGGTGCGGACGCATCGCCGCGACGGTCTCGGCGGGATGCGTGATGGGGCAGAGGTGCGCCAGATCCAGCCGCTCGACCAGCCACGCTTGGGCTTCCAACTCGTTCGCCAACTCGGCGAAGAACGGGGTTTGCACACACTGCAGGTAGACCCGATCGACCCAGGCGGGCAACCCGGGCGCGGCCTGCTCGTGCGTCACCAGCGGCCAGGGGCGCAGCCGGGACTCGATGGCGGCCGCGGCCCGCTCGTCGGTGACGCCCAAGGCGGACGCTGGCAGCGGCAGGACGGTGCCGTCGCCGGCGGCCTTCGCCTCGAAAGTCGCCCGAATGCCCGGCAGCACATCGAACGCGGATTGGCCGTCGCGGGGCACATACGCGTCGAGGTAGATCACCTTGCGGATCAGGTCGGGGTACGCCGCCGCCGCGGCCGTGGCGACCATGCCCGCGTAGCTGTGCCCGACCAGGACCCGTCCGCCCGTATCGCCGAGCAGCTCACCGACCTCGCGCACGTGCGCGTTCAGATCCGACATGCTCAGCGTGGGGGCCGCGACGGTATGCCCGTCGGCGGTCAGGAGCTCCTCGACCTCGGCCCACATCCAGCCGCCGAGCCAGGAGCCGTGCAACAGCACCACATCGGCCATCTCAAAGCACCGCCACGGTCTCGATTTCGACCAAGAAGCCGTCAGCGTACAGCGATTGCACGCCGACCGCCGTGCTCGCTGGCGGCACCGGGTGCCCCTGCCGGGCCTCGGCCAGTAGCCCGATCAACTCCTCGGCCCGATCCGTTGTATAGCCCACGAGGTAAATGGTCTCCTTGACGATCTTGTCGCGCGTGGTGCCCGCGGCTTGCAGGACCACATCGACATTCTCGTACGCCTTGGCGAACTGGCCCGCCAGGTCGCCCGCGCAGACCAGCTTGCCCGCCGAATCCCAGGCCACCTGGCCGGAGGTGAACACCAAGCCGGCGCTCGGCACGACGACCCCGTGTGAGATCAGTCCGGTGAGGGGTGGCAGTTCGGCCGGATTGACCGCGACGACACTCATCTGGGGCTCCTTGTCGTGATGGTTCGACCATGCAGGGGCTCGAGTATCCCATAAACTGGATGAGCAGCCAATATACTGGCTACAGCCCGTGGGTTGTGCCGGTGGTGACCACGAGAGCGCGCGCGGCAGCGTCATGCGCCGGCGACAACCGATGCGCCTTCCTGCCCCGGAAGGAAATGGAATCCCCCTCGTCCAGGACGAGCGGCTCGGTATCGGCGGCGAACTCCACGACGAGACTGCCTTGCAGTACGAAGACGAACTCGTCGCCGTCGTGCTCCGACCAGCTCTCCATCACCGAGCCGCGTCGATACTCGACCACCAACGGGACGAACGCTCGGTGCTGATCGGGCGCCGCGAGGCTCACGTCGATGCCCTCGGCCGGCGAGAACAGGACCGGCCGCTCGCCGCGCCGCACCACGCCGCGCCCGGACGGCGCCGCCTGGGGGACGGCCTCGGCCAAGTCGAGCCCATAGTGATCCAGCAACGGCAGGAGGCGGCCGAGGCTCACGTCGGTCCGCCCCTGCTCGAGCAGGGAAAGGAACGATGCCGAAATGCCGGTGGCCGCGCTGACGTCGGCCAGGGATTCCGATCTGCCGTTGCGCAACCTGCGCAACCGGTCACCCAGCGCGGAGGCCCAGGTGGGCAAGTTTCCTGACGTCGCTTTACCTGACGTCGCTGCTGTTTTCGGTCGAGACACCGGTTCAGCCTATGCGGTGATCATGCCCGGCCGGCTTCGGCGGCCAGCGCCGGGGACAGGATCTCGGGAGCCGCTCGCAGGGCGCGGTCGGCGAAGGATCGGTAGGTCGCCTCGACAAGGCTGGGCTGCAGCAGGAAGTCGCGCGCCTCGCGGGCCAGGTGCTCGGGGATCGCCTTGATTGGGCCGACCGATTCCGCCCGCAGTTGCAGCTTCGCGGCGTGCTCGATCAGCAGGGCCAGCACGGTGGCTTCGGCGATGGTACGGCCCGTCGTCAGCATCCCGTGGTGGGCCAGCAGAACGGCCCGCTTGTCGCCCAGCGCGTCGGTGATCAGCCTGCCTTCGTTGTCGGCAACCGGCACACCGGGCCAGTCGGACAGGAAGGCCACGTCGTCGTAGAGGGGCGTGGTGTCCATATGGGAAACCACCAACGGCTTGCCGAGCATGGACAGCGACGACACGTACGGCGGGTGCGTGTGGACGATGCAGTTCACGTCCGGCCGGGCGCGGTAGATCCAGTAGTGGAAGCGGGTCGCCGGATTCGGCTGCGCGGTCCCTTCCACGGGGTTGAGGTCGTCGTCCACCCGGATGACGTCGTCGACGGTCACGGCGTCGAAGGCCGGGCTCCAGGGGACGGTCCAGAAGGTGTCGTTGCCGGCCCGGTTGGTGACCTGCCCGGCCAGCGCGAAGCAGTGTTCTTCGGCGGCGAGGATGCGACAGGTCAACGCGGTGAGCTCCCGAGCGGTCCAGGGGAGTCCGCCGAGTTGCTCGGCCAGGGCTGGCCGGACGGCGCTGATGGGGTGGTCGTACTGAGCGTCGGCGTGCACCACAGATCCTCCCAGGGGGTGTGTGTCTGCCCGCCACGCTATTCGATAGACTGGATTTCGGTCAATATATTGGCTAACTGCCCGGCTGCCCGTCCTGCACGCGCGCTCGATCCCAGGCCGCCATGACGATGAGCGTCTTGGTTCCGGCCACGATCCCGGTGCCGCGGATCGCGTTCACCACCTGCTGGAGGTGGTCGACGTTGCGGACCCGGAAGCGGACGAGGGCGTCCGGGTCGCCGGCGATGGTGTAGTACTGCTGCACCTCGGGCACCCGGCGCGCGATCTCCTCGATCTCCCGGGTGTCGGTCCCGCCGGTGAGCCGGATCTCGGTGAACGCGTCGAGATCGCCGGTCGCCCCGTCGTTCACAATCGCCACGTAGCCCTGAATGACGCCCGTTGTTTCCAGCCGCTCGATCCGCCGGGCGACCGGAGCACCCGAGAGGCCGACCCGCCGGGCGATCTCGCTGACCGGCATCCGGGCGTTCGTACGCAGAATCTCGACGATCTCCCGGTCGATGGCGTCCATCCTGGCCTCCTTGAGGGGAATTCGATCGTCCCACGATCAATTTAAGCGGAAATCGAGGGCGGCTGGGCGGCTCCTGAGCGAGTCACGCACACATTACGCGTGATAATTGCGCCCCCTCGTCGCGGTTGCGATCGTGAGCGCCATGACCGAGCAACTTCCCGCCGCCGATCCGTGGCAGGTCCTCGACGGCTCCGGCAACCTGCGTACCGACGCCCGGGTGCCGGCCGGCGGCGACGCACTCGACCTGCGCGCGGCCTACCGCGACATGGTGCTGGCGCGGCGGGTCGACACCGAGGCGATCGCGCTGCAACGGCAGGGCGAACTCGGGCTCTGGCCGTCGATGCTGGGCCAGGAGGGCGCCCAGGTCGGCGCGGGCTCCGCGCTGAAACCCCAGGATGTGGTCTTCCCGACCTACCGCGAGCACGCCGTGGCGTGGTGCTTCGGCGTCGACCCGGTCCAGCTGCTCGGCCTGTTCCGCGGCACGACGATGGGTGGCTGGGACCCGCGCGAGCGCAACTTCCACCTGTACACGCTGGTGATCGGCGCACAGACGTTGCACGCGGTGGGCTATGCGATGGGCCTCGTGCGCGACGGCGCCGTCGGCACCGGCGACGCGGAACGAGATCGGGCCGTGCTGGTGTTCCTGGGCGACGGGGCGCTCAGCGAGGGCGAGACCAACGAGGCCTTCGTGTGGGCCGCGGCGCAGCACCTGCCGGTGGTGTTCTTCTGCCAGAACAACCAGTGGGCGATCTCCGCACCGTTCTCCGTGCAGAGCCGGGTCCCGGCCGCCGAACGCGCCAAGGGGTACGGCTTCCCGGGCGTCCGGGTCGACGGCAACGACGTCATCGCCTGCCACGCCGTGACCCGGGAAGCGTTGGCCAACGCCCGCGCCGGCGGCGGACCCACCCTGATCGAGGCGGTCACCTACCGGCGCAATCCGCACACCACATCGGACGACGACCTGCGTTACCGGGCCTTGTCGGAAAACGACGAGTGGGCTGCGCGGGATCCGATTGACCGCCTGCGCAAACTACTCACCGGGCCGGACGCCCCGCAGCGGATCACCGCGGCGTTCCTCGCGGAGCTCGACCGCGAGCAGGAGGAACTCGCCGTGCGGTTGCGCGCCGGCTGCCTGGCCCTGCCGGTACCGGAACCCGGCGACCCGTTCCGGCACACGCTGGGGCGAATGCCGCGCGACCTCGCCCGGCAACTCGACGAGCACCTAGCCTTCGTCGCCGCGGCGAACGGAAGCCACCCGCTGGCGAACGGAAGCCACCCGGTGGCGGATAGAGATCACCCGATGGCGGACGGAAGCCGCCCGCTGGCGGGCGGAGACCACTCGTGAGCACCGCGATGGCACGTGCGCTCAACGCCGGCCTCCGCGACGCCCTGGAGTCCGACGAGAAGGTCCTGCTGATCGGCGAGGACATCGGCCTGCTCGGCGGCGTCTTCCGGGTCACCGACGGCCTGCGGAAGGACTTCGGCGAGGACCGGGTCGTCACCTCGCCGCTGGGCGAGGCCGGCATCGTCGGCAGCGCGATCGGGCTCGCGCTGGCCGGCTACCGGCCGGTGTGCGAGATCCAGTTCGACGGCTTCGTCTTCCCCGCGATGAACCAGATCATCACCCAGCTCGCCAAGTATCGCCACCGCTCGGGCGGCCGGGTCGCGTTGCCGGTCGTCATCCGCATCCCGGTGGGCGGCGGGATCGGGGCGATCGAGCACCACAGCGAATCCCCCGAGGCCTACTTCGTGCACACGCCGGGCCTGCGGGTGCTCTGCCCGTCCACCGCCCAGGACGCCTACGACCTGTTGGGCCAGGCGATCCGGTGCGACGACCCGGTCATCTTCCTCGAACCCAAGCGGTCCTACTGGGCCAAGGGCGACCTCGACCCGGCGGCCGAGCCGGTGGACATGGAACGGTCCCGCGTCGTGCGCCCGGGCACCGACCTGACGCTGGTGACCTACGGCGCGCTGGTGCCGGTTGCCGTCCAGGCCGCCGAAGTCCTGACCGACACGGGCCGCGAAGCCGAGGTGATCGACCTGCGGTCGCTGTCGCCCATCGATGACGCGGCCGTCGTCGAGTCGGTGCGCCGCACGGGACGGCTGGTCATCGTGCACGAGGCGGCCCAGACCGGCGGAATCGGGGGCGAGCTCACGGCCCGGGTGCAGGCTCAGGCGTTCTACGAGTTGGAGGCGCCGATCCTGCGGGTGACCGGCTACGACACGCCCTACCCGGCGAGCCGGCTGGAACAGGACTGGCTCCCGAACGTCGACCGGATCCTCGACGCCTGCGACCTCAGCTTCGCCCACTGAATCCCGCCCCGCTCTCGTCGTTACCCAGGAGTGCGTCTTGACCACCACGACCGTGCAGACTTTCCGGCTTCCCGACGTCGGCGAGGGCCTGACCGAGGCCGAGATCGTCACGTGGCACGTCGCCGTGGGTGATCCGGTCACGGTCAACCAGATCATCGTCGATATCGAGACTGTGAAGTCGATCGTCGAGCTGCCCTCGCCGTACGCCGGAGAGGTTGTGGAGCTCTTGGCCCCTGAAGGCGGGACGGCGGCTGTTGGTGCGCCGATCATCGCCATCCGGACCGTTGCCGCGCCCACCGGTGAACCGGAGCCCAGGCTCCTCGTCGGCTACGGGGCCAAGGACCCCGCCCGCAGCCGGCGCCGTCGGGGCGGACCAGCGCCGACCGAGCCCGCGGACGCGCCGGTGAAGGGTCGGCCCCGGGCGAAGCCGCCGGTCCGCAAGCTTGCGAAAGTCCTCGGCGTCGACCTTGCCTCGGTCGAGCCGACCGGGCCGGACGGGACGGTGGCCCGCGCCGAGGTGATCCGGGCCGCGGAGCAGAGCCGGGCCGCCGAGGTGCCGAGGACGGCCGGGCGGCGCGCCGGCGCGGAGACCCGGATTCCGATCAAGGGTGTCCGCAAGCACACCGCCGCGGCGATGGTCGCCTCGGCCTTCACCGCGCCGCACGTGACGGAGTTCGTGACCGTCGACGTCACCAAGACCCTCGAATTGCGCGCGGCGATTCAGCGGCGCCGGGAGTTTCGCGACGTCAAGCTCACGCCGCTGGCGTTCGTGGCCCGCGCGTACCTGTGGGCTCTCGCGCGGACGCCCATGGCCGCCGCCCGATGGGACGAGCCCGCGCAGGAGATCGTCGTGCCGGCCGGAGTCAACCTGGGCATCGCGGCGGCCACCCCACGCGGCCTGGTGGTGCCGAACATCAAGGACGCGCACACCCTCGGGCTGCTCGACCTCGCCACCGCCATCCACGACCTGGCCGCCACCGCGCGGGCCGGCCGGACCACACCGGAGGCGATGGCGGGCGGCACGACGACGATCACGAACGTGGGCGTCTTCGGCGTCGACACCGGCACCCCGATCCTCAACCCCGGCGAGACCGCGATCCTGGCCGTCGGCGCGATTCGTCGCCGGCCGTGGGTCGTCGAGGACGCCGCGGGGGAGCGGATCGAGCCCCGGTCGATCCTCGGGCTCGCGCTGTCCTTCGACCACCGCGTGCTGGACGGCCAGGAAGGGTCGCAGCTTCTCGCCGACACCGCCGCGCTGCTCGCCGAGCCCGGGCTCGCGGTCCTGTGACGGTTTCAGCTCTCACCGGCAGGTGCAGGCGGAGCTCGACCCGCCGTGGGCCTCGGTGCCATGCGGGGCGAAGCGGGTCTGCGGGCCGCGCGCATGCTTGGCGGGCACGCGCGGCTGCTTCAGCCGGGGGTCGCCGACGCACAGCTCACCGTGCTCGTCGATGTAGCGGCGCTTGTCCGCGTTCGCCTCGATCAGGTCGGTACGCCGCCAGTTCTCGATCCGGCCCAGCCACTCGCTGTGGTCCAGCGTGCCGCACAGCACGTGCAGCCGGCGCTCGACGTCGGCGTATTCGTACTCGGGCAGCCGGTCCGACAGCGCCTCGGTCAGGTCCTTGGCCCTGTCCTGATAGACCTTGCAAACCTCGCCCTTGTCGCGTTGGGTCAGCAGCACCAGGTCGCTCGCCGTGCGCACGCCGATCGTCCGCAGGGCGGCGCGTAACCGGGTGTTGCTCTGATCGGCGTCGTCGCCGTGCAGATACATCTCCAGGATCGCCTGGTCCACCCAGTCGACCAGCCGGGCGGCCGGGAATCTGGTCTTGAAGAACAGATCCAGCAGATCGTGGTGGGCCAGCGCCTCCACGCTGGTGATGCCCTCCTCGGAGAGGCGGGTGCGCTCGTACAGGTCGATTCCCTCGATCCTGGTGAGCGGCTGCTGCCGGTCGTCGAAGACGGCGTCGGGAACGGTGGACAGCACCTTCTCCCAGAGTAGATGCAGGACCTTGTCGGGCACGAAACCCGCGACGAACGCAAGCAGATACCACGGCTGGGGGTTGTCCGCCGTCGTGGTGATGGCCTCGATCAGCCAGGCCAGCACCACGACGACGAGGATCCGCACGGCGATCGTGGTGTAGGTCTTGGGCCGCAGATCGGTGCGCACGTAGCCCTGCCAGACCAGGTGCAGGCCGAAGAAGTAGGCGCCGAGGAAGGCGAAGGTCACCAGCGACTGGTCGGGGTTGAGTAACTCGAGGAACGAAAGGCTCCCACCAGTACCGTCCGTTATCCGATCGCCCGCGCGCAGCAGGATGAGCAGCCAGCCGAAGGCCAGGATCAGCGTCGTCACGATGATCGGGGAGCGGCGCCCGCGGGTGAGCCGGCCCCGGCCGTCGTCCATGCCGTACGCCTCCTCGAGCTGGCGTTCGTACTTGGCCTTCACGTCGGACAGCGTGAACACGGTCGGATCGAGCCGGAACACGTTGTGGATCCAGCGATGTCGCAGGGTGCCCAGCCGCTCGGCGTCGAACTGGAAGTACATCAGGGCCGGCATCAGCGTGGCCACCGAGATGAAGGTCAGCTGCATGAGCCGGCCGATCAGCAGCAGCGGCCGACCGGTGTCCACGGCGAACCGGTCGGGCCAGAACGTGACCACCTCGTGCAGATCCGTCGCCAGGTAGAGGGCCACGGCCGGGATCAGGATCCCCACGGCCACGACCATGGCCATCGTGAAGTTGTACCAGCTCCAGCGGCGCATCTGGCGCAGCGCCGCGACGATCTGGGCGTCGAGCGTCGCCGGTGGCGGCTTCGGGCAGAGAACGACCTGGCGGCGGTCCTCCAGCCGGCGCAGCGCCGGGAACGCCACCCGGATGTCGGCGGGTTGTGCGGTTCCCGGCGCTGCGCTCCAGAGCCGTTGCTCCAGCGGGGCGAGGGCCAGCACCCGCGAGTCGCACTCGAGCCAGATCGGCCGCGGCGTCTCGTTGACGATCGACCACTGCTCGGCCGGCCTGGCGGTCCTGGCGTCGGCCGCCTTGTGGGGCACGCCCTGCGCCACCGGCGCAGGGACGGGTGCGGGCTGGGCAATCTTGAGTGCGGTCGGTGCGGCCACGGCGGTTCACATCCTTTCCCGTACGGACATGAGGCGCGCGTGGTGCACCGAGATACCTACCAGCTGCGGATTCTCCGCGTTAAGCGGGCTCAGCTCCCATGGACCGCCGAGGCCCAGTCCCAGTTCACGCCCATCTGGGAGAAGAAGACGGAGTATCCGACGAAGCAGTTGAACTTCTCGACCTTGCCGTTGCGCACGCACCAGAGGTCGGCGGCCGGCAGTTCGACCGCAGCCGCGACGACGTCCTGCGCGTGCTGAGAGCGGCGCTTCCCGGTGTCAAAGAGCAAGACCTGATTTTTCGTACCCGATGCGCGGCCGGCATGCTGAATTGGCTGGCGCTGGCGCCCATCGGGGCCGAACTGACCGGCAAATCCCGCAAGCAGATCGAACGGTTGTTGCTGCCCGCGCTGGCGGGTGCGTTGCACGGCTACCCCAGCGCGGGCTGAGCCCCCGGCCGGTTACGGGGTCAGAATGGCGCCGACGCCCGGAATCGCGCGCTGACGCGCCTCGTGGACCAACGCGGCCGCCGCCTCGCTGCCACTCTCGCCGGTCCTCGACATGCGGGCGGCGATCAGCCCGGCGACCACCGGCGTGGCGAAGGACGTACCGCTCCACCGGGCCATGCCCTCGAAGACGACCTTCCGGCGGTGATGCTTGCGCTCGCGGTAGCGGAACCAGCCCGCCGGATAGGCGTTGACGAGATTATGGCCGGGTGCGTAGACGTCGACCCAGCCGCCGTGGTTGGTGAACCATGCCCGGCTGTGCCAGTCCTCGGACAGCGCGCCGACGGAGGTCGTCCAGGGGGCCGCCGCGGGCCAGAAGGCGCGGCTCTTGCCGTCGTTGCCGGCCGCCGCCACGATCGCCACGCCCTTGTACCTCGACAGCACCTCCCGATAGAACTCCTCGAACAGCACCAGCCGCTCCTTGCTCAGGGTGCCAGCGGACAGGCTGATCACATCGGGGTGGTCCTCGGCCAGCACCTTCGTCAGGGCCTTGAGTAGGTCGCTCTCCCAGGTGCAACCGTCGTAGGGCAGCCCGCGGCGGACCACGACGTGGGCGCGTGGGGCCATCGAGCGGACCACACCGGCGATGAAGGTGCCGTGGCCGGCGTACGGGTCCTGTTGGCCGTCCGGCCGCACGCCGGTGTCGACGTCCCCGCGGACACCACGCATCCACGGCAGCAGCCGGGCGGTCGGGCGATCCAGCCCGGTGTCGACGACGACGACCCGTACCCCCTGACCGGCCTGGCGGTCGGTGCTGACCGGCGGGTCCGGCGGGGTGCCGAGCGGGACCGGCACGGGCTCGGTGGCCGGGCATCCGGTGCCGGTCGACGTGATGTGGAGCAGCTTCTCGGTGGCCGCCACGCCGTGCAGCCTGGCGTTGATCAGCTCGGCGGCGCGCTGGGCGCTCAGGCCCGCGGGCACCGCGACGTACTGCATTCCGAACATGACATCGGCGTCGCGCGGCCCGTCGTCCGGCATGGGGCGGTACGCGGCCGCGGCCTGCGTTCCACCGGGCTCCGGCCGGTCGGACTGGCCGGGCTGGCCGGCTTGGTCGGGCTGGCCGGGCTGGCCGGCTTGGTCGGGCTGGTCGGGCTGGCCGGCTTGGTCGGGCTGGTCGGGCTGGCCGGCTTGGCCGGGCTGGTCGGCTTGGTCGGCTTGGTCGGCTTGGTCGGGCTGGTCGGGCTGGCTTGGTGGGTAGGGCTGGTCGGGGTGGTCCGGCCGTGGGGTCGCGTCGGCCAGGATGCGGCGGGCGCGGGTGGCGAAATCGTCGCGGACCAGCACGAGGCCGGGCCGCACCCAGTATTTGACGCCGGTTTCCTCGTAGTCGGGCGGGCCCTGCTCGGCGATCCGGCCGAAGCGTTGCCGGATGAGTTCCATCTGCGCGTGCGCGCGGGACTTCGGCCGCGGCTCGGGATGCGACGGCTCCGGCGCATTGGCTTGCTCCATGCTTCCTCCTTGGTGACATACAAACGTGCTGCCATACAAACGTGCTGCCAGACGAACGTGGTGCCAGACGAACGTGGTGCCAGACGAACGTGCTGCCAGACGAACGTGGTGCCAGACAACTTGGCGACAGACGAACGTGGTGACGGACGAACGGTGGTGTCCGGCATGCGGCTGTCGTTCTTAGACTGTGCGGGTGCCGGGCGACGACGAGTTGCTGAGGCTGGCGCTGTCGCGACCGGGCGAGGCACTGGCGGAGGCCGGCCGGATCCTGGCGGCCGGCGCTGACCCCGCCACCGCCTCGTTCGCCCGGCAAGCGCGCGGCATCGTGCTACGCGACCTCGGCCGCTACCCCGAAGCGATCCGGGACCTGCGGCTGGCGTTGCGCCTGGCCCGCCGCTGCGGCGTGCCCGGTCGCGCGAGCGATGTGCAGGCGACGCTGGGCCTGGCCCTCGCGCTGTCCGGGCGGACCGCGGCCGGCCTGACCGCGCTGGACGCCGCCGTCGCGGCGAGCAGCGGGCAGTCGGCCGGACGGATGCTGATGCGCCGGGGTTTCGTGCTGGCCCGGGTCGGCCGGCGGGCCGAGGCCCTCGGCGACCTGAACCGCGCCATCGCGCTGCTGCACCGCGCCGGCGACGGGGTGTGGGAGGGCCGGGCGCGGACCAGCCGGTTCGTCGTGTACGCGATCGCCGGCCAGGCGGCCCGCGCCTACCACGACCTGGAGGTGGCCGAGCGTCTCTATCTCGAGGCCGGGCAGGAGTACGAGGCGGCAACGGTCTCGCACAACCGCGCCGAGATCGCCGCCCAGGAGGGTGATCTGCCGGCCGCCCTGGCCTTCCTCGACGAGGCCGGGCAGCGCTACGCCGCGCTGGGCGTGGACAACATCGATCTGACCTTCGACCGCTGCCGGGTGCTGCTCGCCGCCGGGCTCGCGGACGAGGCGCTCGGCGTTGCCGACGCCGAGGCGCGGCGGCTCGCCGACCGTCCCGCCGACCGGGCCGTTTTGATCTTCGCCGCCGCGTGCGCGGCCCAGGCCGCCGGCCGGCCCCTGGAGGCGGCCGACCGGGCGTCCACCGCCCGCGACATGTTCCGGCGGCAGCGCCGCGGCTGGTGGGCCGCCCGCGCGGCGTTCGTGCTGGTGCAGTCCCGGTTTGACACCGGCGTCCGGGACGGCCGCAGTCGGCTTGCCGCGCACCGGATCGCCGACCGGCTGGACGAGTTGGGGGCGGAGGAAGCGCCCGCCGCGCATCTGCTGGCCGGCCGGCTCGCGGCGCTCGGCGGCCGGCTGGCCGAGGCCGACCGGCATCTCGAACGGGCCGCGCGGCTGAGCCGGCACGGACCCAGCTATGCGCAGGCGGCCGGCTGGCTGGCCCAGGCGATGCGCGCCGACGCTCGCGGCGCGACCACCGCGGCGCTGCGGGCCTGCCGCCGGGGTTTGCTTGCCGCGGCCGGGCATCAGCGGCGGCTCGGCGCGGTCGAGCTGCGGACGTACGCCGCGGCCTACGGCACCGAACTGGCCGCGATCGGGCAGCGGCATGCCCGCCGCCGGGGCGACGCGGGCATGCTGCTGTTGTGGAGCGAACGCTGGCGGGCGGGCGCGCTCGCGCCGGTTGCCGCCGGTCCGAGCGAGGATCGGGAGCTCGACGCCGACCTGACCGCGCTGCGCCAGGTGATGAGCCGCCTCGACGACGCCCGGGCCGCCGGCGTGCCGACCGGCCAGTTGGACGCCCATCGCCGCGCGCTGGAGCAGGCCATCCGGTCCCGGACCCGGCGGGCCGCCGGCCGTAAGCCGGCCGGGCCCGGGCCGGCCCCGACCGGCGTCGCCGAGATCGTCGACGGCCTCGGCGACCATCTGCTCATCGAGCTGATCGCGCTCGACGGCATGCTTTACGCGGTCACCGTCCGGTCGCGGCGAGCCCGGCTGCACGAGGTCGGGCCGATGGCCGAGGCGGTCCGCGAGCTGGAGTTGGCCCGGTTCATGCTGCGCCGGCTCGCCCGCGGGCGGGCGGCGCCCGGATCCGCCGAGTTGCTTGTCGCGGCCGGCCACCGTCTTGAGGCCGCCCTGCTCGGCACCGCAGTGTCCGAATTGGACGATCGCCCGGTGGTGCTGGTGCCAGCCGGTGCGCTGCACGCGGTGCCGTGGGCGATGCTGCCCAGCCTGCGCGAGCGGGCCTGGGGCGTGGCGCCGTCCGCGGCCACCTGGCTGGCGGTCCGGCGCCGTCCGGTACGCCCGCGCCGGGGCACCGTCATCGTGGTGGGTCCCGGCCTCCCGGGCACCCGGGCCGAGGTGGCGAGCATCGCCGCCGGCTACCGGAATCCGACGGTCCTGGCCAACGGCACCGCCACCGCCCAGCGGGTGCTGGCCGCGGTCGACGGGGCCGGGACGGCGCACATCGCGGCGCACGGCGTGTTTCGCGCGGAAAGCCCGCTGTTCTCCTCGGTACGGCTCGACGACGGGCCGTTGACCCTGCACGACCTGGGTCGGCTGCGCCGCGGCCCGGAACGGATGATCCTGTCCAGCTGCGAGTCGGCGGTCGCCGTGCCGGTGGCCGGGGATGAACTGCTCGGCATGATCAGCGTGTTGATTCCGCTGGGCACCGCGAGCCTGCTGGCCAGCGTCGTCCCGGTCAACGACGCCGCGACGGGGCCGCTGATGGTCGACTTCCACGCCGGTCTGCGCGCCGGGAAGGGCTTCGCGGAGGCGTTGTTGCACGCCCGTACCCGGGTGCCGGCGGACCCGGTCTGCGAGGCCACCGCGCTCGCCTTCGTCGCGCTCGGCCGCTGACCGTACGCTCATATGGTCACCCAGGTCGTGGTGATCGGTGTGCCGTCCGCCGACCGGCAGCGCAGCCGGATCCGGCCGTGGTCCAGGCCCTCGATGACGAAGCGGCCCAGGTCGTCCACCGCGACCGGCCGCCGCCCGGAGACCGTCTCGAGGAGGTACCCGTCGCCGCCGGCACCGGTGAACTGGCCGATCAGCGCTAGGCGGTCGGCGCGTTCGGCCACCTCCATGTCGATCCGGACCCCACCGCCGGCGAACGACAGCAGCCAGGTCCCCTGCCCCGGGTCCGGGTACGCGCGTACCGGTTCGAAGTCCTCCGCGCGGCGGGAGTCGGCGATGAGCACCGCGAGCTCGCCGTCGATGTCCCGGGAGAGGAACGCGGCCCGGGCGAGGCTGGCTACCGAGTCCGGTGGCCCGTCCATCGTCGCAATGATCCGCCGCAAGTCATCCACCAGCGCGTCGTCCGACAGTACGGAGGGGAGATCGTCGGGATTCACTGTCCTGCACCGCCGTCCGCGTCGTTCGAGGTGTCCTGGACCAACAGTTGGCGCAGGCAGCGCAGGCACCGCTGCCGGGTGGGGCCGATACTGCCGATCGGCATCTCGAGCGCGGCCGCTGCCTCGGCGTGGCTCGGCGCCGGATCGGCGACCAGCACCCGTAACAGCCGCTGGCAGTGCGGCTTCAACCGGCCGACGGCACGCCACAGCTCGGCATCTCGTTCGTCGCGGAGCAGGGCGACGTCGAGCGGGTCGGCGGGGTCGGGCAGGGCCGCCCAATCGTCGGTGTGGTCCGGGGCGCCGACCCGTACGCGGGCGGCGCGGCGGTGCAGGCTGTAGCACTCGCGCCGCATGCTCGTGGCGAGCCAGCTGCCGATCCGCCCCGGGTCCCGGATGCGGTCCAGGTTTTCCACCA
>Ga0307512_10003815_pt1 | contig 17011 bp, 20 predicted proteins | sample 14_EM_MG_FD_200267 | JGI IMG/M metagenome (GOLD analysis project Ga0307512, IMG submission 200267) | Populus trichocarpa ectomycorrhiza microbial communities from riparian zone in the Pacific Northwest, United States - 14_EM | ecosystem: Host-associated > Plants > Roots > Unclassified | place...
GGTTCGAGCCGGGCCTGAACGGCTGATCGGATCGCTAAGTCGTATTAGGAAACCCCTAGTTCAAATCTTTCATTCTGTTCACATGAATATTTTCAGGATTTGTGAGATTTTATTTGATTTGTTATGGTATAGGGTTCAAAAAGTCCGGCTTGAAGCAGCTTGAGCCACAGCAACACTAACTCAAGGCCCTTGAATCAAGGGGTGCTACAGTAAATGACTACAATGTTGTACTTCAACATGAAGAGAACTCAGACATGCCATACGGAGTGATGGCCCACTAAGACAAGTGTAGAGTATGTGGTGCAATGCAAGCACCGTTGCATGTTGGACAGGGACAATTAATGCTGTGGATCAGGCATATTTTCAAGTGTTCGATCAGACGATAAAATCTGTAAGAGGGGACAATGACTTGGAATTATCTGAGGTTGTCTGGAGTTGCATGACTTTCTCAGATTCGCACCGAAAGTCCTCGGGCCGGCCCCGCTTATCGCCGATGAACTTATATTCACTCAGTTTTTCTCGGTGCCACATCAGCAAAAGTGCAAAAAGTAGGTAAGGGGCTTGGATGGCCCTTCCAAGGCAAAGATAGCCCTTCCAAGGCAAAGCTATGGCTATACAGGGCATGGGTCAACCTATACAAGCCTTTTACAAGGGCTAACTAGCGCTAACTACCCTACCTCCATTTGGAACTTTTGCTGATGCAGTTTCCACTGGGCCCTATCTTTGACTTTCCCCTCCTCAAAACCTACCTCGATGCCATGAAACCCATTCGCACCAGATCCGAGGCCGTCCCTATGCAGCGGTATGTGTAGCGGACTTGACACGATGTTCCCGCTAATTTTGTTCAAGTCCAAGCAGCGGAATCAATAGCGACGAAGTGAAGCCACCTTGCTCGAAAATCGACCAACTCCCTGAAGAGGTTCTGGAGATATTCGACTCCTATCGACGAGTTCTCTACTCTTATCAGGTTTCGATCTCGAGAGTGTCGTGTGGCCATCAATGCGAATCTCACATCCTTTCCAATTACGAGAGATGATGGAACTGCAAACACGGATGGTTCAAACTGGTACATGTGTGCCGAAGATGGCGTCGTGTCGTGCTTGGATCACCCTCTCGCTTATATTTAAGCCTTGTTTTGATAGAACACAACCCGGGCAACATGAAGACGGTGTCTACACCTTGTCTCAGGTCCTTATCGACGCCGAGGACAACATGCTGGTGATGGGAGAGGCAACTGAACCATATGATTTCTCACGTTAGCGGTGGCCTACGGCGCTCATTGTTGGTGAGGGTATTCAAGACGGGGGAGGGGGTGTGACGAGAGCATGAGGCTCAGCAGGAGACACAGGTCACAGGTGACACGCGAGGTCACTGCGAGCCTGTGCGAGGTCTTGACCGGACGCAGCATTGACGAGTTCCCAACACACAAGAGTGCGAGGTTGAGCCTGGAGCGCTTCTGGAAAGAACGAGCGATGGAGAGAAAAACAAAAAGATGGCCAGACGGGCACTGTAAGGTATGGTATGGACGCGCTGCAGCCTCGGCGGACCACTTTTCGACCAAGTGACGGCCTCGGCGTGCGGCTGCAACTTGAAGCCCGACTCATTCAACCACCTTCCTCGCCTTGCCTTTCCCCCTCAAGTTCCCCTTTCGTCGCACCTCGCCTGCTGCTGACACGCCCACGCCCACCGTCTCGACCTGTAAAGACAACAGTATATGCGACCCCTTGCCAGTCTCGCCCTCGTGCGGGACGACATATCGCTGGATGCGCAGCAGGCTGTTTCTACTCATACCTTCTTTCGTACGCTTAGAACACCCACTCACCCTCTTTCAGTTTCCTTTTCCACTTAGCCATCGGACTTGGGACAACACCATTCCCCTCTACTCGTAGCGTGCTTGTGTGTACACCCTCTTGCCCCTGCCAAGCATGGGAGGGTCGTGGAACCAATGCAATAGACCCTCATTCCCCCCCTTTTCGCTTGCGTGCCCATACCTCAAGAGTTATGATTTCCCTCACGTGTTCTTGGATTTCGGGAATGCGGACCCGCTTCGGACCTGACCGGCCTGACCCTTCACCAAACTCACTGGCAGCGTGGACTTTCCACCTGCGATACAGCACATACACCATTCATGATCGGACGGGTATGCTGGGTCACTGAAGTTAGATGGTGTTACAGGAGGGGGAGCTGCCATTGGAGTGAAGGGCCCCTCGTTGAGAAGGGGACCTGCCCTTGGCCGTACCCAGGGTGCGTGTACAAGTCCCTTCTACATACCTTCCTTTCTTACAGGAACAGTATCTGCAAGGTGGGCTATGGTTCGGCTAGATAATATGCAGCGGACGGCTTCTCAGCTTCTGTGACCTGGGTGACGAGGAAATCGCGCGGGGACGAGAGAATCGAGTGGGCATGGAATGGATGGCTGAGTCACTGAAGAGCCAAAAGGCCGTGATTGACTCAGATTGAGGCATGGTGGCGCGTACCGACGACTGTTGGTTGGTTTCGGTGTCATGTCCCGCGTTTGATCACGCACCTACGCGCATCTAGTAACTTAATAGTAATGAGGTTCCTATCGGGCCATCAAACAAGCAAAGTCAAACACCTGACATGAGACAGACAGAATGGGAAACGGGCTTTCTAAGCCAAGTCAGACAGCGTCATCGTGATCACGTCACGAAGACCGTTTAGGAGATCCTTTCTCCGGCCCGTTCACCAGTATGAAGTGCACTGCCCGTACATGGGCAGATGGCGACGAGGTGTGTGTGAGGCTACCACGAGGGAACGCCCGACTGTCTCTCGTCCGTGCCCTCTTGCTTCCCTCCACAACGTCCAACCTCTCTCCCACTGAATCATGTCATTGGCTTCAAATACGTCCTCAATATCATCCAGCTTCCAAACCCTCTTCGACATAGCCTTGGTCAAGTATGCCAGACGCACTGGACAAGATCTCCGCAACCATCCACTGGCTGCCGCCATCGATGGATGTGGGTCTCCGGATGACATTCTTGCTATATTCCAAGCGCAGTCCCAGGCCTTCGATGGATTCAGGAATGGCGATCCCAAGTTGATCAAGTGGCTCAGGCCTGTCGTCAATGGGTTGCACGCTATCTCGACCAACACAGTCATCAGTGCCGGCGCCAGTCTCGTGAGTCCAAACCAGTTCCGTGTTCCATTCCTGAAGTAATTTGACCCTAACCTCTAGGCGTTCCCCCCTGCAAATGTTATTTTTTCTGGAATCGGTGTCCTTCTCTCCGTGAGTGTGACTCTCGATCTCTGTGTCGAGCTAATAATGATATGTGCGTCTGCCAGACGGCCAAATACATGAGGGAAAGCTATGATACCCTTGTCGATATCTTCGAATGTATCGAAAACTTCACAAGTCGGCTAAAGGTTTATATGGAGATAAAACCCACACCCGCCATGATTGAAACGATGATTAAAATTATGGTTGAAATGTTGGCCGTGCTCGCTCTTGCGACGAAACAAATGAGCCAGGGAAGGTTGAGTACGTCTTGCAGAATTTGTCCTGATCAATGGTTTGACTCGTCGCAGAGAAATTTACAAGAAAGCTACTGGGAGAGAAAGACATCGAATCAGTTCTTCAGCGTCTCGATCGACTCACCCTCGAGGAGTCCAGGATGACTGCTACCCAGACGCTTGATGTAGTATATGGTCTGGTCAATAACATGCAAGTGGTGATGGAAGGTGCGCATTGTCTGCTCGTATTGATGTCTGTGTGGTGGTAAGATCCACAAATCTGGTAGATGGGAGGGCATCAACAGACGATATTCAAGAGAACCTCGGTGCGTCTAGCTGACCTTCGCGATAAAACCTCAAGTTTTTTTATGCTGTGCACTAGTCCTCATGCAAGAAATCGCAATGAAAGTAAACAAGATCGAACGTTCGTAGCTCATCGACATGACCATTTAGGATGTACAACCTGAAGCTATCTTGTAGGCGACCAGTTGCAAGAGAAGATACGATCTTGGTTGTCTCCACCAGACCCATGGTCAAATTACAATGCTGCTTGCGAAGCCCATCACCCTGGCACTGCCACGTGGTTTACCCAAGGCGATACGTTCCGAAAATGGAAATTGACTGGCTCACTTTTATGGGTGAATGGCCTACGTGCGCATTTCTCCCTCCCGTCTTTCCAAACCGCTGATAGCTTCTGGTTCATAGCCGGTTCAGGAAAGACGATCATTTCGTATGTCACTAAAACCATTCTTGATTGGGTGAACTCACGTCACCGACAGTTCAAGCATCATCAAAAACATCCAGGACATGTGTCCGACTGGATTAGCCATCCTCGCGATCTTCTATTTTCATTTCGGGGATACCGCCAAACAGGATGCCTGCAAACTGCTATCTTCTGTTCTTATTCAGCTGTGTTCCCAATCCGACAAATTCTCTCAAGTTCTCTCATCCGTTTATTCGTCCCACAGCAATGGTTCCCGACCGCCCAGCAGAGATACGCTGCTAGAATGTTTGAAAACGATTCTTGCACTTCAAGGGCAGGCCCCGGTCTACATTGCTGTGGACGCACTCGATGAGTGCCCAGATTCTTCCGGGCTTCGAACAGAACGCCAAAAGGTCCTCGAGATTGTGAAGGAGCTTATCGACTTGAAACTTCCCCATCTACATTTCTGTGTCACCAGCCGGCCGGAGATCGATATCCAAAGGGCTTTCGATCCCTTGAATCCCTATGATGTGTCACTTCATAATCAACAAGGACAAATCAAAGACCTAGCCGAATGGGTCAAGTCAGTTGTCCACTCAGATGCAAAGATGCAGATTTGGCCAGAAAAGGTGAAAGGATTGGTCATTGATACTCTTGCTGAAAGGGGTGGCGGAATGTATGTGATCCTCCGTTCTGACGCTTAGCTCCTCTCTCATGCGATGACTTCAGGTTTCGGTGGGCATACTGTCAGCTGGAAACATTGCGCAAGTGTCCGTTGCGTTATATTTCAAGGACTTTGGATGAGTTACCACAAACTCTTGATGATACGTACGAACGAATATTACGAGGCATCCCTGAGAAGATGCGGGAAGGCGCCCATCGCATCTTCCAATGGATCATGGTATCTTCGCGGCCGCTATGTGTAGAGGAGGTTGCGGAAGTGTTTGCGATTAATTTCGATGAGGAAATGTCTGGAATTCCCAAGTTTAAGCCGAGCTGGCGGGACCCAAGTGCCGAAACAGCAGTACTCTCTGCTTGTTCTACTTTGGTCACTATTGTCGACAACCAGTGGTACGGAAAAACGGTACAATTCTCACATTTCTCTGTTCAAGAATATTTGACCTCTGATCGCATCGCAAATGCGGGACACGTATCCCACTTCCACATTCACCCGAAACTGGCTCATACCCTTCTCGCCAAAGCGTGTCTCAGCGTCCTTTTTCAGCTAGACTACAGCATGGACGAAGCCAAGATCCAAAACTTCCCCCTGGCTGAGTATACGGCGGATCATTGGGTGGAGCATGCACGATTCGAGGACGTATCATCGTATATCCGGGATGGGATGGATATTCTCTTTGACAAGGACAAGCCACACTTTGCCGCCTGGGTCTGGGTACAGAATCGCTTTTACACTGCTCGTCCAGAGCAACCTGATGCAGTCCCACTGTATTATGCCGCGTCATATGGCTTCTGTGGTCTCGTGCAGCGCCTCCTCACTGCACGTCCTCAAGATCTCAATGCTAAGGGCGGCTATTGGGGTGCTCCGTTAAATGCAGCCTTAGGCAAAGGACACCTGGATATTGCGCTGTTCCTACTGGGTCGTGGTGCAGACGGGGAGAACCGGGGACAACTTGATCAGACTGGGTTGTACATCGCATCGTCTCGTGGATACGCCGATGTCGTGCGGTCGCTGATCGATCGCGGTGCAGATCTGAACACGATTTGCAAAGACCATGATAACCATGACAATGGCATGAAGTGGACTCCGCTACATGTAGCGATTTATAATGAACGTAGAGATATTGCGCTTCTATTACTGGAGCATGGTGCCGACACGGAGACTCGGAGCAACCGGGACCAGACTGCACTCTACATGGCATCGTCTCGCGGATACGCCGACGTCATGCGGTCGCTAATCGATCGTGGTGCAGATCTGAATGCGATTTGCAAAGACTATGATGAGTACGACAATCACGTGGAGTGGACTCCGCTACATGTAGCGATCTCCAAAGAACATCGAGATATTGCGATTCTATTACTGGAGCGTGGCGCCGACACGGAGACTTGGAGCGGCCAGGACCAGACTGCACTATACATGGCATCCGATCGTGGATGCGCCGACATCGTGCAGCAGCTAATCAGCCATGGTGCAGATCTGAACGGGGAGTCCAAAGAGTTCGGTGAGTACTACTGTATCATTGTGAAGTGGACCCCACTACATGTGGCGTCACGCGATGGAAAACCCCCAATTACAAAAATGTTATTGGAGCACGGCGCGGATCCCGACGTACTGGACAACTTCTGCAGAACTGCATTGCATGTGGCATCAAAGTATGGAAGGGTCACGGTTGTCGACTCACTCCTCAGGTATGGCGCGAATGTGGATGTCTGGGACGAGGAGGGACGGACTCCGTTGCACGAGGCAGCATACCGTCTAGAGCTGGAGGTTGTGGTGGTCCTACTGAATCATGGCGCAGATCCGCACGCCCAGACCCATAAGCACGAGACACCTATCCAGCTAGCCGATGCACCTGCCTCGTGGGTATCGAAGGAGAAGTTGGAGAACAAAGCGCCGATCATACGATTGTTATCGTTGTGCACAAGGGAAAGAATGTAGGGTTTAGGGTCATGGGATTAATCCGGAAGGATGTGGGTTTGGTGGAAGCGACTATGGCTATATGTACTGTTAAATTCTGCGGATGCTGTACATGGCCAACTTCATTTCAAGTTGTACGGTACGCATAGATGTAACAATTAAATGAACCTCTTCCTTGCACGCGGTATCGGATGCTATCTAACAAGTTCACAATGGCAGCGGCCTCGCGTTTGAATTACTTGTTACGCACGCATTATGTTCTCATACCTCAAACGGATTCAAGTCCGCAGGTAGAAAGTGGCGCCATAGACTTCAGTCGAAGTTGGAAAGAGGAATCACGTTCCACAGAATGGACGGTTGTTGGATTCACTGCAGGATCGTGTTATTTCGACTAATAGAATAGAATACCAAGGTGGAGGAGGAAGCACGAGTGTAGAGCATCATCATGTTCGGCGGGGGAGTAAATATATGGTAGCGCTCGACAGAAAAAAAGGGGAAAAAAACGAAGGGGAAGGAAAGAGATAACAGCAGGGTCGGTCATATGGATGGATAGCAGAACGTCGCGAACAACGAGCGCTCGTAATCGGTAAAACGAGGGAAAAGGAACTGGGGCCAGAAGAATAAAAGTAGAGGGGAGAGATAGGGAGAGGCAGAGGATAGGAACATGGAGAAAATGAGGCGGGGAAACGAATGTCTGACGACATATAGCCTGACTATGTCGCGCTACTACATCGTACGATTCCTTTGCGCGCGGGGGGCGGGTATTCAAATTAAGAAAAAAAGGGCATTGGTGGTGGGATATGAGACGAGGTATCGATAACTATTCTTCCGTGTCCGCGGATATCGTCGAGCTCGTCAACAAGGCAGCGAATACCAGCCAGGAGCGGAGAATCTGATAAAATCTTGGTAAAAGAAAGAAAAAGAAAGGCGGGCGGAAGGAGCGGGCAATTTCGACAATCTGCATTTTCAGGTATCACACACCACGCACCAAAAGCGCTCGTCACGCACTTTACTCTTCCTCTTCCTCCTCTACCACGTTGTGTAACGGCGCACCGTGAATATAGGAATGGGCTGTCCCGACCATGATCAAATTCAAAGTTCGGTGGCTCCACATAATCTTCTCCGTCCCCTCCAGCTCGTCTTCCTCAAGTTGCTCCATCACAGGGAAGTCAAGAGCGGAAAGGGACAACTCAACCTGTGGAGGTGGTGGAGGTGCCAGCAGCGCGGTTTCTTTCACCACCAGCGCGGGCGGTTGAGTTGGCAGATCTTGTGAGGAAGTACCAGCAGACTTGCTAGGAGAGCCTTTACTGCTGGCCGCCTGTCGCACCTTCTCGCGATACATCTCGATCAGCGAGCTCACTTTCGGCCCGGGCTTTCCTGACAATCTGTCGCGCACCTCCTGCTGTCGTTGCAGGTCACGCTAAGTATATGTCAGTGTCTGTGGGCTAGGCGTTGCGGCCGGCACAGGGGAAGGGGGAGAGAGGGTGCTAACGGCGGGGTTGGGATGAAGGCGTTCAGTATTAAGACGGGTAAGGGCCCGCTTCGGCGAGGCCGACGTCGGCCCGGATGAATAGACGCTCTCGGTCTTGTCACTTCGTCGTGGGGGTGTCTCCATACCTCCTGCTGCCTGGGCGAATTCGTCGAACATGTCTCCTCCATCCCCGCCCACTTGCATGGGCCGGCGTTCGGAATGCAAGTCGAAATAGCCCATCCACCGTTGAGGGCGCTGCGGTTCTGGGTCTTGCACCTCTTCCGACACTGCCAGTCGACACTGCCAGGTATGGCTGGCGCGTATATTTCATCCAGAGCCGTTCCAATACTGTCCATCCTCGGATGGTGTGGGACATTCATTGGCTCGATGTCGACGCTTTCTCCATCGAACGGGAATAAAGGGCCACGAATGCCTGCGAGAACCTGAGCCACTTCTTAGCTCGCGACTTCTGGGTCCTGATGACCAGCGTTGCGTAGTCAAGGGCCCCCGTGGCGGCGATGCTCTGCGTCTTAGTTTCCTGCGCGGCGTGAGTGGCTCGCAACTACTGTAGTATGTTGACCCAGGCATCATCTTTCGATCGCCGGCGTTCCTCCTTGGTCATGTTCCGTGAGTTTGTGTTGATGCTATTTGATTCGTCACTGTAGCTTGCGGGGCGCGTCTCGAACTCGACGTCTTCTGCTTACGAAGGGGTCAGGCCAGACGTGGGTGGGTGCCGACTGCGTGGAAGGCCTCTGGGTAGTCGGAAACGTCGCTTATTTCCGTTTCCGGTGCCTCGGATGCTTGTTTGGGTGCCTGTTTGGATGACTGGGGTAGACGGACAAGGTGTAGCTTCCTCGCGCGGCGCAACAAACAAGGGAGAAGAGATCTCTGGTCGAGTATGCCTCGATGAATGGCTCTGTGAAGAGCCAGGAGGTCCCGCGGTGGGTAATGTCTCGCTTTACGGGCCCATCATGACCGAGTGGAATGACCTTTGTCGAACTGTTGTTGCCACGAAGGAGTCCCTCGAACTCGGCCTCACGAGAGTTTAGACTCCGGAGAAGGTGTCCGACAACATAGGGGCGTCCATTAAGAGCGACAGCTTGCCTCCATTGCTTTGTCTTTCCAAGTGAGAAGAAGGAGTCCAACGTTCTTTTGTTTTGTACGCCCGCAGATAATTGTTGGCGGTATCCGAGCGGCACAAACTCCTCGAAGAGGGACACTGTGGAGGGAGTGCGTGGGTCGGTACTGCCGGAAGTTGTCGACCTGGCTAATGGAAGTGGTTTGAACTCGATCTGCAAGGACAAAGGATCACGGAGGACGTTGACAGTGGCTCTCACCAGAGCCCAATTACACTCCCCGTCAATTTCCTCACATTCAATCTCCATCCATCCACCGCTATACATCAGATTACAGAATACACCCATGGACGCCTCCTCAGTGACCAACTCTGTGTCAACTACAGGCTCGGTGTCTCATCGAAATGGTAGGAGAGACTTCTGTGTGTTTTTTAACTTGCGCGTGATATCGGCTTGTTACTCCGACCAAGACGAGATTGAATATATGAGGGGCTGAATTGTAGTGTCATGCCCAGTGGCGCGTGGGTGCGAGTGAATCCAGAACGAGAAATGCGTTCAAGTGAGCGTCGTTCGTTTCGCCGCTCGTGACTGCAACGCGGTCGGGTGAACATTAGTAACACGACAGAGCCGATATCGAGATGTACCGTCAGGGCACTTTCTGTGAGTTCAAACTGTAATTTCTTCTCACCCGGACCCAGGCCCCAAGCCCATCGCTTCAAATTCGCCCCACTTAAGGGCTGTCAAACTCCGGAATCGCTCTTCTCCCACGACAGCTGGTTTTCCTAAACCAAAGTAGTTCGTCAAGCTATCTCCGAGTGAGGATACTGTGGTAGAGGAAGCCATCGACGCATTGGACGATGCGACGCCCGTATGTGGATGTAAATTAGGGCGAAGGTCCAAGCACTTCATGAAACTGTCTGTGTATCGCGGCGCCAGCTTGAGCGTCGGTGGAGCCACTCGCTCTCAATCGTGAGATTGTGCGAATACATTTGGGGCGTGAGTCGCCCCGCTGGGAGGTTAAGTGGCCCAACTCGTAGCAGTCTTGACAAGATCTGCCGTATATATGCGGACGTTCCGCCTTACGCTGACAACGCGCACCGGCGAGGCTGGAGCCTGTCGTGCTTCCTTGATCGAGTGGCCGGTTCCGGGAGCATGGCCGGGTATCCCCAAATCCTATCTTTGAGCCGCGTGGGTACGCTAAGAGATGCGGCGCTGCCAAAGTCCACTGCCAAACGAAGACGACTAATTACTCGGTGCGCCTTGCCAACGAACAAATGAGAATGGGACGTGCTCCATTGCGTTAGTGGCACGAAGGTGTTCAAAGTAGGTATGGTGGAAAAACCAATGCTGCGGGACCAAGGCCGAAAAGAAGGGGTCCGAATGGTGGAGAAAGGGGTGGAGGGGGAGCCTTGAAGATGACAAGTGGGCTGTAAACGCGCGAGGAGAGAAAAGGACATTGATTGAAATTAAAGGGAGGGGTTGCTGTAAATGTGCGATGAGGGCTTCAAAATGGGTTGCTGGATAATCTTGGACTATGAACAGGAATCAACATTGTGTAATGACGTGGCGGAGAAATCGCTTACCAAGTTTGGCCTCACTCCACTCAGCGTACATATCCCAAGAGAGGAGGCCTCGCACAGGATTGCACCCAGAGACACGCAAGACTCGAGCGAGACCCCATCGCAGGCACATGGCAAATTCTGCGGGCGCAGCAAAGCAGGCCTCCTCATGCCATGTGCGCTCAGCGTCCGGTGTAGGGAACGACACACAGGTACGGAGGAAAGCTTGGACGAGGCGACGAACTCCGGAAGGGCTGACGTCGAGGGCAAGACTGGAGAAAGGAATGGGTTTGTGGGACTACGTCTGCATAGCTCCTCGTGACGGTCTGGACTAGGTGGTCGACCTCATCAAGGCCGAGGACGACGTGGTGTAGATACGAAAGGTAACTGTATTCTTGCTGTCCCGCTGGCGGTGACCTGTGATGCTCATTGTCAGTAAGTATATCCAATGTTGGGGGTTGGGGGCGAAGGCACACGACACGCAATGATGACGCCTGAGGCACAGCATTGACAATCCCCAAAACCGCGCAAGATCGCACTCAGTGCTTCGAGAAAGAGTCATGACGGTGGTGATGAGGGAGATAGATAATGAAGGAAGAGAGGTGAAGGTACGGACTCCGTTCTGAATATGACGGAATTGCATGTTCGCCACCGAGTGGGTCGAAGTTGAGAGGAAGAAGATCCCGGCGGGAATAACGATATCTTTTTCGTTGATGACAGCACCGGGTGCCTTGCTTTTGACGATGCTCAGAATGCGGGTGCGGGTCTGTCCTTGTTGACGGGAACGGTCACCGCACCGTGGGCAGAATTTTGGCTGGAAACACGGCCAAACTCGTCTGAGAGTTCTGTGGAAGTCTTCCGTGACTTGAGAGTTGTGTGGGAATGAGAGAATAGGCTGGGCATGAGAGGGACGGGACGGCCAAAGAGCGGTAGAAAGGGGAAAAAAGGGCGAAGGCGAGGCGAGTCGATATCGCGTATCTGGTCGCGCGTCTGTGGCCCTGCCCGACCACGTGACCTCTCCATGCCTTTTCACTTTTGGCCTTCTTACCACCGAGCGTCGTCGCAACTTACTCGCTTTCGCTTTCCATGCGCTCGCTGTCACATACTGCGCAACAATTCAGTGAAATTTCTACTTTGCGGATACCACTGCTCATTGTCTATGTTACTGTGCGGGTCTTTTCCTAGTAAGCATATTGCTCTTTTCCATCTCTACCCTTCCAATACGTAGGATACTCGTCCTTATCGCCCAACTTGTCTATAAAACCCCACACTTGGCCTTGTCAAAGGCAGGCAATAGTGGCCTAACTTTTCCTTCTTCTCTTCCGTGTGCTTAAGACTGATTGACGACAAAGCGAGCCAACGAACCGTCGTTGTCTTCCTATTTCGTGAATCGTGCGTTCCTCTTTCCTCGCCACCTTCTAACCTTTGCAGATCATGCCACGTCTCGATATCGTCTCAACCGTCACCGCCAGTGGGCTTGCAACTTTCGACCGCTTCCCGCCCATCCTCGTCATAATCATTCAAGTTCTCCTTTGCTCGTTCTCAAAAATCTTTGGGATCGGGGCCTCGGTTCCCCTTCATTTCTCCCGATCCGAATCCACAGACATAGATCACGTTACAGGAGACAGCCGGGTGTATCGCTGTTGTAGGCCCACGTACTCCCTGTGGCCATGCAATGCACTGGAGAGCATCACGACCCAGGCGTTCGGGGCAGAGACCTGCTACGGAAGTCGGAGTTGCAGACAAATCAGTCGGACTTTGTAGAAGATGACGTTATCTTGAGAATCTAGCTAGCTCAATCGCGCTATGATACACTGATCATCGATCATCGATCATGAGGAAAACGCGTGTCACGTGGGGAGCCTCTTTCAACGCGCTCACGAGTCGCCGTCCTGCTGTTTTCCTTTCTTTTCAACGGCCACCCTTGACGCGTCTTCACCTCTGCAGAACACTCTCAACTCCAATGGCTACCACAGCTACCAAGAAGCGCAAGAGCGGCACTACCAGCACCGCTGCATCGAAGAAGGCTAAGCTCAGCATTGACGCTCAGGCTGACACCGTTGATAAAATCCTCTCTGACGTGACAAATTACGAAATTCCCGACGATGACGCCGAAATACGTGACACCATCATCAAGCTTGCCCAATACGCGCGTAGCCTAGAGGAGGAGATTTCCGCATCGAAGCCGAAGGAGATGTCCCCGCAGCAGTTGGCAGCAGCGGCCGCGAAAATTGCAAGTGCCGCTTGCAGCGGTATTAAGAAGCAGATGAGTGTAAGTCGCCTCTCGTATCACCCTTTTGCGATACTCAAGGCGTGCCAGTGGAAACCGTCATGCAAGACTGGTGGCGCCAAGTGGGTCTATGACGGCGTCTGTCAAGATCCCAAGGTATTCGGTACAATGATGGGTCTTGATAGCCCCGCAACTTTCAAGATGAAGAAATTCTCGACGACTGACTTCGAAAACCTCATTGGGGATTGTACCTCTTCCGCTCGGTTCGTCCTCTCTTCGTTCCCCTTGTGGCTCGCTCTAACCCTCCAGTCTCGGGCTTGAAGCTACAACGATCTTTATTTGAAGTCGGATGTAAACGTTCGCTGGAACCCGGCGGAGGGCACTTTCAAGTTCAGTGGCACTTACGGCATCTAAACATCTCGATCCACGGTTTTTTGCGGTCTCGTTTTGCTCCCCGATTCTATGCTCGTATCAATCGTCATTATCATTCCATACCATAATGCTATGCTATGCTTCCTCTATACTACTGTAAATACTCCTCGGCCTTGGTCTCCATCTGTAGCGTCTCTCAATCCCAAGCCCTCTCAAGCACAAGTACCTTCAGTCCGGTCTTTTGAGGATTCGGAGGTTGCTGTGATCCGACAAGGGAAGCCAGCCTGGCCATGCCCACAGCGCCAAATAAGCAGTCGCCTGGCACTATCGCCCAAATGATAGTCTCTATCCAGCGCACGATTGACAGCTGTGTCAGCTTATTTGCCTTTTCTCTGGAAGATAATGTTACAGGGAATTGTGTCTGCATGCTACTAATTCTCTTAGTAATTCAAGTTGTTGGGCCGTATGCCGCTGCCGTTGTTCAACTCTGAGCTCGACATGGGTCGACGTGTCTGAGGGCGGGTTATGTCTGCCTTGATGAGCTTGAGTCGACCTCGTCGACAACGAGGACAACATGTCGGTGATGGGAGAGGCAACCATATTATTTCTCATGTTAGCGGTGACCTACGGCGCTCATTGTTGCTAAGGGTATTCAAGACGGGGGAGGGGGTGTGACGAAAGCATGAGGCGACACAGGTGACACGCAAGGTCACTGCGAGCCCGTGTGAGGTCTTGACCGGATGCGGCATTCAAGGCGGCATTGACGATTTCCCAACACATAAGAGTGCGAGATTGCGCCTGGAGCGCTTCTGGAAAGAACGAGCGATGGAGAGAAAAACAAAAAGATGGTCAGATGGGCACTGCAGTAACTTAACGTATCGTATCGTATGGACGCGCTGTAGCCTCGGAACGGAGCGGACCACATTTGACCACGTGACGGCCTTGGCGCGGCGGCTGCAAGCCCGACTCGTTCATCCTCGCCTTGCCTTGCCTTTCCCCTCCAAGTTCCCCTTTCGTCGCACCTCGCCTGCTGCTGACGCGCCCTCCCTCACCGCCTCGACCTGTCAAGACAACAGCGTACGCGACTCCTCGCCAGTCTCACCCTCGCGCGAGACGACATCTCGCTGGATGCGCAGCAGGCTGTTTCTACTCATACCTTCTTTCGTAGGCTCAGAACCCCAAGGGGGTCCGAAAATTAAAAAAACAGACCAGGGGTTGTTTTTTTTCAATTTGACGTCTGTGCTAGGACTAACTAAGTATGTAAGCGGGCGCCTTTCCATATATGGTAATGGCACTTCTATATATGGATGATCCAACAAGTCTTTGATCTTTTCAAAAGAGGAGCAGACATCGCGCTCAAGAATCTGCTGCCACTGCAGTCCCAGGAAGAGGAGAATAAGATGGCAAAGGGTGGTTTGGTTATGGAATTGTTGCTTGTCTGTCTGTTCTTCAGTGCACATGTCTCAACGCCGATGTCCCATTCAGAGTGGTGTCTGCTGCTGTTTGAACGCCCACATGATTAGGGTGTTCTAGAAATATTTACAGTGTGAACCAAGTAAATCAGCTGTTTTTTCTCCCTTTCACTTTGCACTGTGCCTCAATCAATACATTATACTGTTCCATGAATCAAAAGACTATTTTTAAAAGTTACCTCCGCTGCACCTTCTTTGTTAATGTGCATGCCTCACAAATCCACTGCTTGGACCTCATGTTCTTATATCCAGCACACCGGAGATGATACTAAGTCGAATCAGCCTGGAGCTTGCAAAATCAAATCAAATCAAATACTTACCCAGGTCATCTCGCACCCAGTCCTCTGGCATCGGATCGAAGCAGCATCATCCAGTTGCACAATCTCTCCACAGAGGCACAGGGACAAGCCACTCATGTCCCTGCATCTCTGCCTGCGACCTGCACATGTCAGCTCAGCGTCAAAAAAACAAAATCTCAGAACTGGATGACTCAGGCTGAGGTTCAGGTCATTCAGTGATGGTTTGCGCTTGTCCCATGTGTGCCACGAGGGTCGTCTCAGAGTCAGGGACAACTTGGAGCCCCATGTGTTCTGCGGCAGTCGTCTCAGAGTTGGGGAGGACTTGGAGCAAATCACAACCCAATGGCTCAGGTACTGTGATCAGAATAGAGTCTGCCCTTGCCATAGGTGCTACAAGGATTTATAGATCAGCAAGGAAGCCTAACTCGACTTTGAATATCACTCACAACCATATTCGAAGTCTTGTATCTCCCTGCCATTATCTGCTTCTGTCACAACCAGTGTTGGTGTTGTGTCGTCTTCTTCACCATCTGACTCTGCCACTTCCTCCTTGTGGCCACTGCCACAGTCACTAGAGCTGCCTTTGTTAGATGTGTCTGATCCCAGTTCCACCTCATGACTGTAGATTTTGTGCATCAGTAGAGTCATCAATAAAATATAATAGAAACATGTACTTTAATACAAGACGTGAACGATGTGTTTCTGAGATTACAAGGGGCATGCGCTGTGACTTCCGGTGCACTTTCTGCTGTTTGAGGCAATGTTCCCAAACCCGTCTCATCCCTTCCTTCTCAAGCTCCGTCAGCACAAATACATTGCTGTGATCTTCCAAGGAAATCCTAGGGTGTTTGCAAAGTAGGTGTGATCTGAAATTGTAAGACCAAACTACTGGAGCGCCATGTGTCCGAACGGGTATGGCATAATTCCAACCATAGGCAGTGTTTTTTCACTTCAGATTTCCGTATCTGGGGGGGTCAACTTTTGTCATACTGTGGTCGGGGGATGAACTAACTACCTACCCCCCTATCCGGGATCCACGGTCCGGGACCCCCTTGCAGAACCCCCACTCTGCTGCAATCTGGCAAGCCCGGCCCGATCCACCTGGCCAAGTCAAGAACATAGAAGAACAAGAACATGTCAACGCACAAGATCACCCCCTCTCCAGGAGTCCGACGGAAAAGGATTTCCGACTGTAAGGAGGACCTCCATTTCATTAATTGCTTTTATTTCATATTACCGGAGCTCCTCAAGCATGCGCAGCATATGTCTGACACCACCGTGCATTCCTTTAACCCCTTTATTTCCATTTGTAGCTATTTTACTTTACAATGTAGACAACATGTATAAAAACACCAGCACTGTACTTGAATCATTATCCTTTTGTGTCGCGTCCTCACAACGTTTGCTTGCCTCCTTTGCTCTGCTCACTCGGATCCCCTTGCGCTCAACACCGCCGACTGAACCGGCACTTACGGCCCGCTCTCCAACTGGCAACGAACCGCCCTCGGACTTCTGCGTGCCGACTTCAACAACACCACACTCGCCCTCTTTCAGTTTCCTTTTCCACTTAGCCATCAGACTCTGGACAACGACATTCCCCTCTACTAGTAGTGTACTTGTATGTACACCCTCTCACCCCGGCCAAGCATTGGAGGGTCATGGAACTGTAGGGCAGAGTCGGCGTCTGCGATTGAGTTCGAAAGGTTCCCCAGAGGTGAGAGGAAGAGGGTGAGAGAGAAGGAGGCCGCGATCCCGAGAGACC
>Ga0307512_10003816_pt1 | contig 17006 bp, 13 predicted proteins | sample 14_EM_MG_FD_200267 | JGI IMG/M metagenome (GOLD analysis project Ga0307512, IMG submission 200267) | Populus trichocarpa ectomycorrhiza microbial communities from riparian zone in the Pacific Northwest, United States - 14_EM | ecosystem: Host-associated > Plants > Roots > Unclassified | place...
CTGGAAGCCGTCCAGGGTCATCAGCAGGCCCGCGGTGCCGGCCAGCACGATCGAGTGGAACATCCGGTACGCGATCCGGATCAGGATCAGGATCATCAGCGTGCCGGCCACCGCGGCCGGGAAACGCCAGCCCAGCTCGTTGTTGCCGAACACCTTCTCGCCCAGCGCGATCAGCCACTTACCCAGCGGCGGGTGCACCACGTACGCGGGCCCGTTGGTCTTCTCGTCCCACTCGACGCCGTGCTGCAGCATGTCCCAGGCATCGGTCGGGTAGTAGACCTCGTCGAAGATGTAGCCCCGCGGGTGGGTGATGCCGACCAGCCGCAGGATCGCCGCGATCACCACGATCACGCCGGTGACCAGCCACGAGTACGGATCCAGCCAGTTGTCGAGCGTCGATAACCGGCGCCGCACCGCGTCGGGAACCCGGCGCACGCCGGTGCCCTCCGCCCCCTCCGTCACGGGAGAAGGGGCGGTGATCTCTGTCTCAGCCGTCGCCGAAGTCACCCCGCGATCGTAGGACCCTGCTCCAGCGGCCGGCGCCCGGCGCCCGGTGTGGTGGACTTTCGCGGTGCGTGATCCAGCGAATGACCTAGGGACCGGGCGGGTCGTGCTCGTCGGCGCGCCGCTCGGCAACATCGGCGACGCGTCCACCCGGCTGCGCGAGATTCTCGGCACGGCCGACGTGGTCGCCGCCGAGGACACCCGGCGGCTGGCCCGGCTCGCCCGCGACCTCGACGTGACCGTGCGCGGCCGGGTCGTCAGCTACTTCGAGGGCAACGAGGAGCGGCGTACGCCGGATCTGATCGAGGCCTTGCGCGGCGGGGCCGTGGTGGCGGTCGTGACCGACGGCGGCATGCCCAGCGTCTCCGACCCGGGCTACCGGCTGGTCCGGGCGGCCCTGGACGCAGGCTTCCCGGTCACCGCCGCGCCCGGTCCGAGCGCCGTGACCACCGCGCTGGCGCTCTCCGGGCTGCCCAGCGACCGGTTCGCCTTCGAGGGATTCCTGCCGCGCACCGGCTCGGGCCGCCGGTCCCGGCTGCGCGAACTGGCCGCGGAACCGCGCACGCTGGTCTTCTTCGAGGCGCCGCACCGGATCGCGGACACCCTCGCCGACCTGGCCACGACGTTCGGCGCGGAGCGGTCGGCCGCGGTCTGCCGGGAACTGACCAAGACCTACGAGGAGATCCGCCGGGGCAGTTGCGCGGAGTTGGCGGACTGGGCCGCCGAGAACCGGCCGCGCGGCGAGATCACCGTCGTGGTGGCGGGCGCGCCGGTGCGCGCCGAGGAGCGCCCGCCGGACGACGAGCTACGCGCGGCCGTCGCCGAGCGCGAGGCCGCGGGCGACTCGCGCCGCGATGCCATCCAGGCCGTGGCCGACGCGTACGGGCTGCGCAAGCGCGAGGTCTACGCGCTCGTGCACGCGAGCTAGTAGGCCACGTAGAGGAAGCCGACCAGCAGCAGGAGCGGGCCGCTCAGGCTCAGGATCAGGGCGGTGCGGCGGGCCCCCGCGGTGGGGAGCCGGTGCGTACCGGTCAGGGCCGCGCTGCCCAGCCCGCAGATCAGGACCAGCAGGACGCCGAGCACCCAGCGCAGTTGCACGAGCAGTCCGCCGTCGCCCACGTACGCCTGCCGGCTGTGCGGGCTGACCATCCGGGCCGGCGAGACCGCGCCGGGGCCGCTATGCCCGGGCTCGACGCCGAGCAGCGTCACCCGCGGCACCACGTACTGGCCGCCGGCCGCCTCGAACCGGCCCGCGCAGCGCTGGGTGACCCCGTCTCCGGTGCATCGGGTGACCGTTGCCACGCCGGTGTCGCCGTGCCCCACGGCCAGCCAGAACGGTTCCGCGCTCACCCAGGCGAAGAAGGCGGCGATCAGGGCGAGCGCGACGAGCCCGAACAACCCGGTCGCGGGGCGCCGCGGCGGGCGGGTCCGGCGCCGGCGGATGACGCGTGGTGTCGGGTGGGTTTCCGGTGCCGGTCCGGCCGCGGCCCGCTCCTCGCGTTCGGCGTCGGTGAGCCAGAACGGCGAGGTCTCCAGCAGCGGCGAGGGGCGCCGGGACTGGGCCTGGCTCAGCCGGGACAGCCCGGTCGGCGGCTGGCCCGGCACCGGGCCGCGGTCCAGGACCACCGTCGGCCGGTTCGCGCTGGGCTCGGGCAGGACCATGATCTCCGGTACGCCGTCCGCGTCGTCGCCCGGCGGCTCGGCCGAGTGCACAGGCGGCTCGGTGGCCGCGCTTTCGGGGGTCGTGGTCGCGTACGCCAAAGGGGTCTCTTTGGGGTTGAATCTCTGCTCGTCGACCTGATCGTGGTCGCGCTCGACGCCGTCCGGCCGCTGGCCGCCGTCGACGAGTTGCTCGGTCACGTCCCGGACCGCGGCGGCCTGCGCTTGGGCCGCCTCGGCGGGGCGCGGGCTAGCTGGATCGGTGCTGACCGGCGGCGTCAGGGTCGCGGACTGGGCGGCCGGGCCACGCTGCGCCCGGATGCCGGCGACCGGCCGACCCTCGGTCTCGCGGTCGGCGGCACCGCGCCAGAATGCGTTGTCGGGGTCGCTGAAGGTCCACGGGTTGCTCTCCTTGGGAGGCGTTTCCCCTGGCTGCGGCGCGTCTCCGGTCACAGGGTCCATGGGACCACCGATCCGGGCCAAGTTCTCGCCATTGATCGGGCGTGTCGGGACAAAAACGGTCATTCCAATCCGTTCGCGCGCGGGGTTGCGCACTCACTACCCTTGAGCACCATGAGTCACGTTCTCGCCGCGGTCGCCTGGCCCTACGCCAACGGCCCGCGCCACATCGGTCATGTCTCCGGCTTCGGAGTGCCCTCCGACGTTTTCAGCCGGTACATGCGGATGGCCGGCCACGACGTGCTCATGGTCTCGGGCACCGACGAGCACGGCACGCCGATCCAGGTTCAGGCCGACGCCGAGGGCGTGACGCCCCGCGAGCTGGCGGATCGGTACAACCGGGTGATCGTCGAGGACCTGCACGGCCTCGGCCTGTCCTACGACCTGTTCACCCGGACCACCACGGGCAACCACTACACGGTGGTGCAGGAGCTGTTCACCGGTCTGCTGGAGAACGGCTACATCATCGCCAAGACGACGCTCGGCGCCATCTCGCCGTCGACGGGCCGCACGCTGCCCGACCGCTACATCGAGGGCACCTGTCCGATCTGCGGCTATGACGCCGCCCGGGGCGATCAGTGCGACAACTGCGGCAATCAGCTCGACCCCGAGCAGCTGATCAACCCGCGCTCCCGGATCAACGGCGAGACGCCCGAGTTCGTGGAGACCGAGCACTTCTTCCTCGACCTGCCGGCGTTCGCCCAGGCGCTGGGCAAGTGGCTGGACGCGCGCGACGGCTGGCGGCCGAACGTGCTCAAGTTCTCCCGCAACCTGCTGGACGACCTGCAGCCCCGGGCCATCACCCGGGATCTCGAGTGGGGCGTGCCGATCCCGCTGGACGGCTGGCGCGACCGCAACGACAAGCGCATCTACGTCTGGTTCGACGCGGTGATCGGCTATCTGTCGGCGTCCATCGAGTGGGCCCGGCGCACCGGCGACCCCGAGGCGTGGCGGCAGTGGTGGTCGGCCGACGCCCAGGGCAAGGACGCGCTGGCCTACTACTTCATGGGCAAGGACAACATCGTCTTCCACTCGGTGATCTGGCCGGCCCTGCTGCTCGGCTACTCCGGCGAGGGCGACAAGGGCGGCGACCCCGGCTCGCTGGGCCGGCTGAACCTGCCGACCGAGGTGGTGTCGTCGGAATATCTGACGATGGAGGGCAAGAAGTTCTCCTCGTCCCGCCGGGTCGTCATCTATGTCCGCGACTTCCTGGAGCGCTACGACGCCGACGCGCTGCGCTACTTCATCGCCGCGGCCGGCCCCGAGTCCAACGACACCGACTTCACCTGGGCCGAGTTCGTCCGCCGCAACAACGACGAGCTGGTGGCGGGCTGGGGCAACCTGGTCAACCGGTCGATCTCGATGGCGGCGAAGAACTTCGGGGCCATTCCGCCGCTGCTCGACCCGCAGGAGGCCGATCTCGCGTTGCTTTCGTCGGTGCGCGAGGGCTTCGCTAGCGTCGGGGAGCTGCTCGGCAAGCACCGGCAGAAGGCCGCGATCGGCGAGGCCATGCGGATCGTCGCCGAGGCCAACAAGTACCTGTCCGACCAGGCGCCGTGGAAGCTGAAGTCCGAGGACGAGAAGCCGCGGATGGGTACCGTCCTGGCGACCGCGCTGCAGGCGATCAGTGACCTGAACACGCTGCTGACGCCGTTCCTGCCGCATTCGGCGCAGAAGGTGCACGAGCTGCTCGGCGGTACCGGGATCCACGCGCCGATGCCGTCGATCCACGAGGTCGAGGACCTGGACGGCGGCCCGGGCTATCCGGTGCTGATGGGCGACTACACGGTCGGCGCGAAGTGGGTGAGCGTTGCGGTGGTCGCCGGCACGCCGCTGGCCGCGCCGAAGCCGGTCTTCCGCAAGCTCGACCCGTCGGTGATCGAGGAGGAGCTGGCCCGGCTCACGGCCTAAAGCGTGTAGGGGACGTCCGAGATGTGGTGGTCTACGAGTTCGCGCATCGGCGCCCAGGACTCGTAGACGCCGCGTTCGTAGCAGCGGGCGCCGGTGGTCGCGATGGCGTCGGCGTCCGGCTGGATCACCCGGAGCCGGGCCCAGCTGTCGTCGCGCTGCAGCACCCAGCACTCGGCGCCACGCCAGCTGGCCCGCTCGGCGCGGCGGCTCAGCGTCGTGACGGGATAGCGGGCGGCGCGGGTCAGGGCCCGCACCCGGAACTCGTCGGGCGGGTCGGCGACCGCCTCGTACTCGTTCGCGCCGGCCAGCCCGACCAGCCGGCTCGAACCGGCGTCGGAGCAGGGCACGTACTCGCGGTCGGGGCTGACCCCGGGCAGGCCCTCGAGCAGGTGCCGCCAGCGCGGTCCGGCCAGCCGCAGCCAGCCGTGCTGCTCCGGCTGGTACGCGTACAGCACGACCTCCTCGCCGACCGCCGGGTAGGCGATCAGCTGCGCGTTCGCGGGCATCGGCAGGTCGGCGAAGCCCGCGGTGACGAACTCGGGGATCAGGTCGTCGGTGCTCGGCGAGAAGCCGGTGCCCAGGACCATCGCGCCGACCCGGGAGTGCGCGGGCAACGCGGCCAGGCCCGGCTGTCCGGGCGCGCCCGGCACCTCGAAGTCCAGCGGGTCCACCGCGCGCCAGCGCAGGGCGTACACGACCTGGGTGTCGGTGGTGCCGTCGGTGCGCAGCAGGGCCAGTTCCTCGGGGCTGTGCATGTGCGCGATGTCGCAGGCGCGGTAGCAGAAGCCGTACGGCAGCCAGCCGCCGAGGTGGCCGGCCAGCTGGGCCGCGGACAGGAACTTCACCATCCGGGTGCCGCGCCGCACGGTGGCGGTGTCCCGGATCCGGCGCAGCAGCGTGTCCTCGCGGTGCGCGGCGGACTGGCTCATCCGCTGCACCGCAGCCCAGCTGAGGTCGCGCGTCAGCGGCGCCATCAGGGGCGGCTCGAGTGGGTCGGTACCGATAGCCGAGTCCTCGCCGGTCACGGTCACCGCGCGGACACTAGGGGGCCAGGGTGGAATCCGGATGAACGGCAGGTTACTTGCAGTACTAGTGAAAAAACTCTCACTTGGGCTTGTGTGATGCTTGTCGGCGATGAACGAGTCCCGCAAGCAACGAAACGCCCGCCGCCAGGGTGAGTTCCCGCCGGCCCCGGAGCCGCTGGCGGTGCCGGTCTTCGACAGCCACACGCACCTGGACATCACGGTGCAGGAGCCCGGTGTGCCCGGCGGCGACCCGGTCGAGGCCCTGATCAACGAGGCCGCCAAGGTCGGCGTGGACCGGATGGTCCAGGTCGGCGTGGACGTGGAGTCGTCGCGCTGGGGCGCCGAGCTCGCGGCCCGGCACCCGGCGGTGCTGGCGACCGTTGCTCTGCACCCGAACGAGGCGCCGAGGGTGGCGGACCTGGACGAGGCGTTGCGCGAGATCGAGGCCCTGGCCGCCGAGCCGCGGGTGCGGGGGATCGGCGAGACGGGGCTGGACACGTTCCGGACCGGCGAGGAGGGGCGGGCGGCGCAGGAGCTCAGCTTCCGGGCGCACATCGCGATCGCCAAGCGGTACGCCAAGCCGCTGATCATCCACGACCGCGACGCCCACGACGACGTGCTGCGGGTGCTGGACTCCGAGGGCGCCCCGGAGGTCGTGGTGCTGCACTGCTTCTCCGGCGATGCCACGTTCGCCGCCGAGTGCGTACGCCGGGGATACCTGCTCAGCTTCGCCGGCACGGTCACCTTCGCCAACGCGGGCAACCTGCGCTCGGCGGCCGCGATCACGCCGTACGAGCAGATGCTGGTCGAGACGGACGCCCCGTACCTGACTCCCGTGCCGTACCGGGGCCGGCCCAACGCCTCCTATCTGATCCCGGTCACCGTGCGGGCACTGGCCGAGACCGCGGGCGCGGACCTGGACACGCTCTGCGCCGCGATCTCGGCGACCGGCGAGCGGGTCTTCGGCCCCTGGCGGTAGCTAATTCAGCGGGTACGCCTTGCAGCCCAGCTCGGTGCCGAGCGCGGCGAGCTGGGCTGCGAAGTCGGCCGGGGCGGCGTTCAGCGGGCCGCGGGAGACGAAACGCACCGCCCAGCGCTGCCCGGGCGCGACGTTGAAGATGCGGTAGGAGACCAGCGCGCCGCGTTCGTCGTTCGAGACGGTGGTGACGCCCTGAAACCACCACTCGCCCTTGACGGTGACCATCAGCGCCTCGCGGTCCACGGCGACGGTGAGCTTGCTGCCATCCCGGGTCACCGTGAAGACGTCGCCCCGGTCCGGCTCGGCGGTGCCGGTGGTGGCCAGCGGCGAGCGCCCGCCGGGCCGCACGTCGAGCAGGATCGCGGCGACCGCCTCCGGTGGCGCCTCGACGACCCCGCGCAGTTCCAGCAACTCGTCCATCCGTTCGTTCTACCGCGCGCCCGCCAACCTGCCCGCGTACGCGGGTCCGTAGTCTTGGGTGTCATGGCTGAATCTCTTCTCGGCCCGGCGGAGATCCGGGAGCTCGCGGCGCGTCTCGGCGTCGCGCCGACGAAGAAGCTCGGCCAGAACTTCGTGCACGATCCCAACACCGTGCGCCGGATCGTGGCCGCCGCCGGCCTGACCCCGCAGGACGTGGTGCTCGAGGTCGGTCCGGGGCTGGGCTCGCTGACGTTGGGCCTGGTCGGGGCGGCGGCGCACGTGCACGCCGTGGAGATCGACCCGACGCTGGCCGCGGCGCTGCCGGAGACCGTGGCCTCGGAGCGGCTCACCGTGCACCACGCGGACGCCCTGCGGGTCACCGCCGCCGACTTCCGGCCGGCGCCGACCATGCTGGTCGCGAACCTGCCTTACAACGTTGCAGTCCCGGTGGTGTTGAACCTGCTGGCCGAGCTGCCCACGCTGCGCGGCGGGCTGGTCATGGTGCAGAAAGAGGTCGCCGACCGGCTGGTCGCCCCGCCCGGCTCGAAGGTCTACGGCGTCCCGTCGGTGAAGCTGGCCTGGTATGCCGAGGCGCGCGCGGCTGGCCGGGTGCCGCCCGCGGTGTTCTGGCCGGTTCCCAACGTGGATTCCGGGTTGGTGGCCTTCGCGGCGCGGACGCCGCCGGCCGGGGTCGATCGGCGGGCGGTCTTCGCGGTGGTGGACGCGGCCTTCGCTCAGCGCCGCAAGACGCTGCGGGCGGCGCTGGCGGGTTGGGCCGGCGGTCCCGACAAGGCCGAGCAGGTCCTGGTGGCGGCCGGGATCAGCCCGCAGGAGCGCGGGGAGTCGCTGTCGGTGGGGCAGTTCGCCGCGATTGCGGCGGCGGCCAAACTGTCGGGCCACGGCGGTAAGCTCAGCGCGTCCGGCAAACGGCACGAGGAGGTGGACTCATGACGGCGGAGCCCGTGCGGCGTGTCATGTGGTCTCCCGATCCCGTCGGGCTGCGCAAGCCGTTCGACATCGAGCTGCGCGTGCGGGACATCACTCCGTGACGGAGGCGTGGGGGCCGGACGACGACAAGCCGCGCCGGTCGGCCGGCCCGGTGCGGGTCCGGGTCCCGGCGAAGATCAACCTGCACCTCGGCGTGGGCCCGCTGCGCCCGGACGGCTTCCACGAGCTCAGCACCATCTATCACGCGATCAGCCTGTTCGATGAGCTGCGCGCCAGCCACGGCGACACCCTCGCGCTGACCATGGAGGGCGAGGGCGCCGGCGAGCTGGCCCTGGACGAGACCAACCTGGTCATCCGGGCCGCCCGGGCGCTGGCCGCGCGGGCCCGCGTCCCCGCGCACGCCCGGCTGCACCTGCGCAAGTCGATCCCGCTCGCGGGCGGGCTGGCCGGCGGCAGCGCGGACGCGGCCGCCACGCTGCTCGCCTGCGACGTGCTCTGGGGCACCGGGCTGTCCCGCGAGGAGCTGGCCGAGATCGGCGCCGGGCTCGGCTCCGACGTGCCGTTCCTGCTGCACGGCGGCACCGCGCTGGGCACCGGGCGGGGCGAGTCGGTCAGCCCGATCCTGGCCCGGCCGACGACCTGGCACTGGGTGGTGGCGCTCGCCGACGGCGGTTTGTCCACCCCCGACGTCTATCGCGAGCTGGACCGGATGCGCGAGGGCCCGTTGCCGCCGACCGCGTTGACCCGGCCGGACGCGCTGATGGCCGCCCTGCGCCAGCGCAAGCCCGAGGTGCTCGGCCTGGCCGTCGCCAACGACCTGCAGCCCGCCGCCGTCTCGCTGCGGCCCGCACTGGCCGACGTGCTCAAGTGCGGCTATGCCGCGGGCGCGCTGGCCGGCATCGTCTCCGGCTCGGGCCCGACCTGCGTCTTCCTCGCCGCCGACAGCGGGCACGCCGAAAAGCTGGCGGCCGCGCTGGAGGCCGCTGCGGTGTGCCGCAAGGCGGTCACCGCGCGCGGGCCGATGCCCGGCGCACGGGTAACCTAGAAGCATCGTGGCCAATATTGTCAATCTCGACCGGGTCAACAAGGGCTATGGGGCCGCCGGTCAGCTCCTCACCGACGTCTCCCTCGGGCTGGACGACGACGCCCGGGTCGGCATCGTCGGCCTCAACGGCGCCGGCAAGTCCACCCTCCTGCGCATGCTCGCCAAATCCGAGGAGCCCGACTCCGGCCGCGTCACCCACCGCCGTGACCTGCGGGTCGCCGCCCTTCCGCAGACGCTCACCCTGGCCGCTGACGCCACCGTCCGGGACGTCGTGCTCGGCACGGCCTGGCTCGCCGAGGGCATGGGCGCCGAGCACGAGTGGGCCGGCGACGCCGGGGTGCGCGCGATCCTGGACGGCCTCGGCATGGGCTATCTGGGCCTGGAGACGCCGGTCGGGCCGATGTCGGGTGGCGAGCGCCGCCGGGTCGCCCTGGCCGCGCTGCTGGTCCGCGAGTCCGACCTGCTGATCCTCGACGAGCCGACCAACCACCTGGACGTGGCCGGCGTCGACTGGCTGGCGCGCTACCTGCTCACCCGGCGTGGCTCGCTCGTTGTGGTAACCCACGACCGGTGGTTTCTCGACGCGGTCTGCACCGCGACGTGGGAGGTCGTGGACGAGACCGTTTTGGCGTACGAGGGCGGGTATGCCGCCTGGACGCTGGCGCGGGCCGAGCGGCAGCGGGTGGCCGCCACCATCGAGGCCCGCCGGCAGAATCTGCTCCGCAAGGAGATCGCCTGGCTGCGCCGGGGACCGCCGGCCCGCACGTCCAAGCCGCAGTTCCGGATCGACGCCGCGAACGCGCTGATCGCCGACGTGCCGCCGGTCCGCGACACGGTCAGCCTGCAGCGACTTGCCACGACCCGGCTCGGCAAGCAGGTCTATGACCTCGAGGCCGTGACCCTGAAGGCCGGGCCCAAGCCGATCTTCGCCGAGCTGACCTGGCAGGTCGGGCCGGGCGACCGGATCGCGATCCTGGGTGCCAACGGAGCCGGCAAGACCACGCTGCTGCGGTTGCTGGCCGGGCTCAACAAGCCGACCGGCGGCCGGTTGGTCACCGGCTCGACCGTGCGGGCCGCGTTCCTGTCCCAGGAGCTCACCGAGCTGCCGGGGCAGCTGCGGCTGCTCGAGGCGGTCGAGGAGGTGGCCAAGCGGGTCAAGCTGGGCGACCGGGAGCTCTCGGCGGGGCAGCTGGCCGAGGTGTTCGGTTTCACCGACAAGCGGATCTGGACGCCGGTGAGCGACCTCTCCGGCGGCGAGCGACGCCGGCTGCAGCTGCTGCGCCTGCTGGCCGCCGAGCCGAACGTGCTGCTGCTCGACGAGCCCACCAACGACCTGGACACCGACACGCTCGCCTCGCTCGAGGATCTGCTCGACTCCTGGCCGGGCACGATGGTGGTGGCCAGCCACGACCGCTACCTGGTCGAACGTGTGACCGACACGGCGTACGGGATGTTCGGCGACGGCAAGCTCGTGCACCTTCCGGGCGGTATCGACGAATACCTGTCCCGGGTGGCCGATCCGGCGGTGGTGCCGACCGCGCCGTCCTCGAACAGTCCGGCGCCGGCGAGCAGCGCGATGTCCGCCGCCGACCTGCGGACCGCCCGCAAGGACCTGGCCCGGCTCGAGCGCCAGCTGGCCAAGCTTGACGAACGGGTCGTCAAGATCAACGAGAGCCTGGCCGCGCACGGTTCCGACTACGACAAGATCATGGAGTTGGACGCCCAGCTCAAGGCCGTCCAGGCCGAGCGGGGTCAGGTCGAGGAGGCCTGGCTGGAGCTGGCGGAACGGGTGCCCGAGGCTTGATCCGGGGGTGCCCCTGCGCGGTCACCGGCGATACGCGAGAATCGGCGTGATATCGAACCGACGTTGGAGACGGACACCATGGCGCACAATCCGGTCAACCACCCGCTCCGGCCTCTCTACCGCGCCTTGGGCGCCCTGGCCGGCGTCTGGCTCGTCCTCTTCGGCTTCGTCGGCGTCATCCTCAACGCCGGCGACGACTTCTTCGCCACCACCGGCGAGCGGGTCCTCGGCCAGGGTGCAAACATGTTCGCCGCACTGATCTCGCTGGCCACCGGCGCGGTCATCCTGATCGCGACCGCGATCGGCCGCAATGTGGACACCCAGGCGTACAAGTTCCTCGGCTGGGGGGTGCTCGTGGTCGGCAGCTACGGCCTCGCGACCGCCCGGATCGACGCCAACTTCCTCGGCTTCACGATCGCCACGGTGGTGGTGGACTACATCGTGGGCCTGGCCCTGGTGCTGGCGAGCCTCTACATCACCTCCGGCTCACCCGAGCAGAGCCGCGCCGAGGCGGAGGCCGCGCACGCGTCCCGCTAGCGGATCTTTCTGGTGATCAGTGTGGGCTTCGCCTCGAGGTGGGACAGGCCGTTCCAGGCGAGGTTGACCAGGTGCGCGGCCACCATTTCCTTCTTCGGCTTGCGCGCCTCGCGCCACCACTGGCCGACCAGCGCCACCATGCCGACCAGCGCCTGCGAGTAGAGCTCGGCGAATTTCGGGTCCAGGCCGCGGCTCTTGAACTCGTCGCCGAGGATGTGCTCGACCTGGTGCGCCACGTCGTTCATCACGCTGGAGAAGTTGCCGGCCTGCGACAGCACCGGGGACTCGCGGACCAGCACCTGGAAGCCGTTCGGCTCGTCCTCGATGTAGTCGAGTAAAGCCAGCGCCGCCTGCTCGAGCAGCTCCCGGGGGTGCCCGGCGGTCAGCGCGGCGGCGATGCGGTCGAGCAGCGAGCGGACCTCGCGGTCCACCACGACCGCGTACAGGCCTTCCTTGCCGCCGAAGTGCTCGTAGACGACGGGCTTGGACACCTTGGCCCGGGCGGCCACCTCTTCCACGCTGGTGGCGTCGAAGCCACGCTCGGCGAAGAGCTGCCGGCCGATGGCAATCAGCTGCTCACGCCGCTGCGCGGCCGACATGCGTACGCGACTGGTCGGTGCCGGAGTGCCCAGCGCCGCCCGCCCCGCCGCGGTCGCTGCCGAGCGCGAAGACCGCGAGCTTCGTCTGCGTGGCTGTTCGTCGCTGGTGTCGCTCGGCTCGGTCACCCGGCCATCCTGCCAGTCCTTCAAGGAATCGGCCGTCCCCTCGAGGCCGGCCGACGCGGTTACGATGACGCGGCCTTGACCATCTTGGCGGCGATCCGCTCCGGGCGAGGCCACTTGACTTCGCTGGCGGCGCCGGCCTTTTCGAAGAGCCAGATCACCCGGGCCGAGATGTCGATCTGGCCGCGCAGCACGCCGTGCCGGGCGCAGGTCGGGTCGGCGTGGTGCAGGTTGTGCCAGCTCTCGCCGAACGAGACGATCGCCAGCGGCCAGAAGTTCGAGGCCTTGTCGCCGTTGCGCACCTCGAACGGGCGCTCGCCGTACACATGGCAGACCGAGTTGATCGACCAGGTGATGTGGTGCAGCAGGCCGATGCGCACGATGCCGGCCCAGAAGAACGCGGTGAGCGCGCCCTGCCAGGACCAGGTGATCAGGCCGCCGGCGAGCGCGGGCCCGAGCGTCGAGATGATCACCCAGACCGGGAACAGGTCGTCGACCCGCCGGATGTCCTTGTCGGCGAGCAGGTCGGGGGCGAAGCGGGACCGGTTGGACAGCTCGCGGCTGAACATCCAGCCCATGTGCGCGAACCAGAGGCCCTTGGTCAGGGCCCAGAAGCCGGTGCCGAAGCGCCACGGCGAGTGCGGGTCGCCCTCCTGGTCGCTGAACGCGTGGTGCCGGCGGTGGTCGGCGACCCACTGGATGACGTTGCCCTCGATGGCCAGTGAGCCGGCGACCGCGAGCGTCACTCGCAGCCAGCGCTTGGCCTTGAACGAGCTGTGCGTGAAGTACCGGTGGAAGCCGACCGTGATGCCCAGCCCGGACGTCAGGTAGAAGACCGCGGCGATCGCGATGTCCGTCCAGGAGAGCCAGCCACCCCAGGCGACGGGGACGGCCACCAGGACCGCGAGGAACGGCACCACCACGAACGCGTACAGCGCGATCAGGATGCCGCGGGCCTGTGGGCCCTCGGTCAGCGGCTTCGGGCCGGCTTTCGGCTCGAGAACGGAAGTCATGGCACCTCACTGATGATCAACAACCTACGGCTACGTCACCGTAACTTACGCAACCGTAGCTTGGCCACGGCTGTGGCCGTCCGACCTTTGTCAAGCGTTTTCCGACACCCGGCGTGACCGCTGCTGTGCTCCTCGTGAGAGTTGCGGCGGTAGGTCAGGATTACGGAGATCCTCACGCTCGTCGATACGGCGCCGACAGACCCGGCGGAAAGGTGCACTGGTGACGAAAAATTCTGCACCTTTTCCATCGACATGGTGTAACCCCGTTGTAATCAGTCGCGGCTAACTTCCTAGCCGAGCCAGATTTATGTATTGAGATTCATCGAATTTAACAATTGCCCAACGCGACCCCCCCAAACGCGTCCGCCACACGAAGCGGGAGTCCGATGAGTACTGCCCTCAATCCGAACCGACTTGTCCTCGCCGTCACCGGCGGCGAAGGTCTCGAAGCCAGCCCGCACGTCCTCACGACGGCCGCGCGCGCAGGTGCCTTCGCAGTATTCGACCTGGCCGCCGGCGACGCCTGGGCGTTGCGGACATTCGAGCAGGCGGCCCGGCGCGCGAGCGACCTCGGCGTCCGGGTGACGGCCGAATGCGCCGCGACCCCCGCCGACCTGGCCCGCCTGGGCGGCGCCGCGGTGACCCTTGTCGTGCTCGCGGCGAACAGCCCCTGGCCGATCGCGGAATTGGCCGAGCGCTACGAAATTCTCGTCGAAGTGACCAGTCTCACCGAGGCTCGCGCCGCCGTTGCGGCCGGCGCCGCCGGGCTCGTCGCGCGCGGAATGGAATCGGGGGGCCGGGTCAGCGAGCTGAGCTCGTTCGTCCTGATGCAACAGTTGGTGACCGAAATGGATCTGCCGGTCTGGGTGGCCGGCGGGATCGGCCCGCGCACGGCGGCCGCTTCGGTCGTCGGCGGTGCGGCGGGCGTGCTGCTCGACACGCAGCTCGCGCTGCTGCCGGAGTCCACAGTGCCCGACGACGTCGCGAGCCTGCTCCGGCGGATGGACGGCACCGAGGTGGTGTCCGAGGGTGAGCGCCGCGGCCTGCGCCGCGCCGAGACGCTGCTGCCGATCGGCCAGGACGGCTGGCTCGCCCGCGAGTTCGCTGACCGCTGGGCCGACACCGCCGCCGCGGTGCGTGGCGTCAAGCAGTCCATCCTGGCCGCGCTCGAGCACGCCGACGCGGGCGAGATCCTGCGGCCGGATGCGCCGCTGGCGCGGACGCTCGGCGTACGGCTGCCGATCGCGCAGGGCCCGATGACCCGGGTCAGCGACGAGGCGGGCTTCGCCGCCGCGGTGGCCGACGCGGGCGGCCTGCCGTTCATCGCGCTCGCGCTGGCCAATGCCGAGCAGACCCGCCGGATGCTGACCGAGGCCCGGGCCGCGCTCGGCGACCGGCCGTGGGGCGTCGGCGTGCTGGGCTTCGCGCCCGAGGCGCTGCGGGCCGCGCAGATCGAGATCATCCGCGAGGTCAAGCCGCAGGTGGCGATCATCGCCGGCGGCCGGCCGGCCCAGGCCAAGAGCCTGGAGGCGGACGGGATCAGCTCGTTCCTGCACGTGCCGTCGCCCGGGCTGCTGCGCCAGTTCCTGCAGGCCGGCTCGCGCAAGTTCATCTTCGAGGGCGCCGAGTGCGGCGGCCACGTCGGCCCGCGGGCGAGCTTCCCGCTCTGGGAGGCGCAGCTCGCGGTGCTCGAGGAGTTCCTCGACGGCAAGCCGGCGGGCGTCGCCGCGGAGCTGCAGATCTTCTTCGCCGGCGGGATCCATGACGAGCGCTCCGCCGCGATGGTCGCCGCGATGGCCGGCCCGCTCACCCGTCGCGGCGCGCAGGCCGGCGTGCTGATGGGCACGGCCTACCTGTTCACCGCCGAGGCGGTGACCCACGGCGCGATCCAGCCGCTGTTCCAGCAGCAGGCCATCGACGCCACCCGGACAGCGCTGCTCGAGACCGCGCCCGGCCACGCCACCCGGTGCCTGGAGTCGACCTTCGTCGACGACTTCCACCAGCTGCGCGAGTCGCTCGAGGGCGCGGGCGTGGAAAACCGCGTCGTCTGGGAACAGCTCGAGATGCTCAACGTCGGCCGGCTGCGGATCGCCAGCAAGGGCCTGCGCCGCGACGGCGACGAACTGGTCGGGGTGGACGACGCCGGGCAGGCCGCCGAGGGTCTCTTCATGGCCGGCCAGGTCGCCGTGCTGCGGCACGCCGCCACCACGGTCGCCGACCTGCACGCCCAGGTCACCAGCGCCGCCGCCGAGCTGCACACCGAGCGGGTCTTTGCCGCGCGCGCCGACCTCGGGCTCGGCGTGGCGATCACGGAGACCGCCGCGCCGCTGGACATCGCGATCGTCGGCATGGCCTGTGTCCTGCCCGGATCACCCGACCTGCACGGCTTCTGGAACACGGTGATGACCGGCGCCGACGTGATCCGTGAGGTGCCGCGCGACCGCTGGGACGCGGAGACCTACTACGCGCCCGAGGTCGGGCCGGGGCAGGCCGGCCGGGTCACCGTCTCCAAGTGGGGCGGTTTCATCGAGCCGATGCCGTTCGACGCGATCAAATTCGGGATCCCGCCGTCGGCGCTGTCCAGCATCGATCCGACCCAGCTGCTGGCCCTCGAGATCTCGCATCAGGCCCTGGTGGACGCGGGGTACGCGTACGACTCGGGCTTCGACCACAGCAAGACCGGCGTGGTGTTCGGCGCCGAGGCCGGCAGCGACATGAGCCAGGCGCAGACCCTGCGCACGATGCTGCCCGGCTACATCGGTGAGGTGCCGGAGCAGCTGGAGGATCTGCTGCCCCGGGTCACCGAGGACACCTTCCCCGGATTGCTGGTCAACGTGGTCGCCGGCCGGGTGGCCAACCGGCTCGACCTGGGCGGCCCCAACTACACCGTGGACGCGGCCTGCGCGTCCTCGCTGGCGGCGATGGACTCGGCCTGCAAGGAGCTCGGCACCGGCGGCAGCGACCTGATGATCTGCGGCGGCGCCGACCTGCACAACGGCATCAACGACTACCTGATGTTCACCTCGGCGCACGCGCTCTCGCCGACCGGCCGCTGCCGCACCTTCGACAGCACCGGCGACGGCATCGCGCTCGGCGAGGGCGTCGCGGCCGTCGTCCTCAAGCGGCTGGCCGACGCCGAGCGCGACGGCGACCGGATCTACGCGGTCATCAAGGGCCTCGGCGGGGCGAGCGACGGGCGGGCGCTGGGCTTGACCGCGCCGCGCCCGGAGGGCCAGCGCCGGGCCATGGACAAGGCGTACGCCTCCGCGGGTGTCTCGCCGAGCCAGGTCGGCCTGATCGAGGCGCACGGCACCGGCACCGTGGTCGGCGACCGCACCGAGCTGGAGACGTTGACCAAGATGTTCACCGAGGCGGGTGCCCGGCCCGGCAGCACGGTGCTCGGCTCGGTCAAGTCGCAGATCGGCCACACCAAGTGCGCCGCGGGCATGGCCGGCGTGATCAAGACCGCGCTCGCCCTGCACACCGGCGTCCGGCCGCCGACCATCAACCTGACCCGGCCGAACCCGGCGTGGGACGCCGAGACCAGCCCGTTCGCGTTCCACACCGAGCCGCTCCCGTGGGCCGCGCCGGCCGAGGAACGGCTGGCCGGGGTGAGCGCGTTCGGCTTCGGCGGCACCAACTTCCACGTCGTGCTCGGTGCGCACGCGCCCACGGCCGACCCGCGGCACTCGCGTCAGCAGTGGCCCGCCGAGCTGTTCTGCTTCCGCGGAGCGAGCGTCGACGGTGCCCGCCGCGGCGTGCAGAAGCTGCTCGACAAGGTCGGCACGCTGCCGCCGTCCGCGCGGCTGCGCGATCTGGCCGCCGCGGCCGCCCGCGAGTCCGACCCGCGGACCGGTCCGGTCCGGATCGCGATCGTCGCCGAGGACGTCAACGACCTGTTCGGCCTGCTGCACCGGGCGCTGGCCGGCGAGCACGACCCGCGCAAGGGTTTGCTCCAGCCACCGGCGGCGCCGGCCGAG
>Ga0307512_10003819_pt1 | contig 16998 bp, 12 predicted proteins | sample 14_EM_MG_FD_200267 | JGI IMG/M metagenome (GOLD analysis project Ga0307512, IMG submission 200267) | Populus trichocarpa ectomycorrhiza microbial communities from riparian zone in the Pacific Northwest, United States - 14_EM | ecosystem: Host-associated > Plants > Roots > Unclassified | place...
TCCGTCCAGCCTCAAAAAGACGGCGCCGTCTCCGTCCTGCTCTCGGACGGACGGATTCTTGCCGTCCGTCCCCGTCCTGACCAATCCCGGACGGACGGGACGGTTGCGAAGACTGCTCCCAAGTAGGCTGATAAGCGAGTTCTCATGCAGGCGCTCATGCGGGCGTTCAGGCCGGCGCTCAACCAGGCTTTCTAATGGGCACTCAAGGTGCTCTGAATACTAGTATCGATAGTGTATATGGTACCAGGAGAAGCCTGTAGGATAGGTTATAGATTCCGCCAGCCGTAAAGGCTTCTATAGGCCTACGCGCAGATCCCTATGGATCGAGGGAAGCTTGTATTGAACTGAGAGTGTGTACGTAGCGCAATCTATAGTCGATTTGCGCTCTGGCATATGCATCGCTCAAGATTTTCAACTCGAGCTCCATGTTTCGCAGGAATATACTTGAAGCACCACTCCCCAGCATTTCCCTAAGTTCATTCGTGGAGCGATTTGTTCTGCGAGCATTGGGTCCTTACTTACAGACAGTGGCCAAACATCAGATCGATGACTTGTGCAAGACCTCCATGTCGATAAAACTTGCGAACCTCACATTTTACATGCTCATCCTCACCCGAGAAATAGTAGCATGCTTGTGCTCAGTAACCCCTTATATTGTAAGTTTGTTTTACATTCTCGAAAACGTCAAGCAGTGCATCGTCTGGGCAATGCGAGCATGTGCATCTCCGAAGTCGGCCATATCTAACGCGATTTGGGCGCGAAAATTTTAAAGAATATCAACACAGCCCAGAAGAGTATATTTTGACACTGGTCACCGTACTCTACAGGTTTTGTACACTTCTAGTGCAAGCTGTTTTTTCTATCATTTTTGTAGCTACGCCCACACACTGTATCTCTCTATTTGATTCCGTTTATGACTTTAGACTTGGCCGCACCTGTACCGGTTGTTGGCTAGGGATTTGGCCCGGTGGCTTCTCAATTATTCGGTGCTGGCGGGTTCAGGCATAAGGCCGGTGGCTTGCGGCCCCCATAGGCCTCGCCTACCCCCACCAGTCTCAATTGCCCCATCCGCCTCACCTGCCCAGGAGGCCTAGCCTCGGCAATGGTACTCGGCTTCGGGCTCCGGCTTTGGCAGTCGGCATGGAGTGTTCCTTCTCAGTTTTCATATATAAGTCTACTGTTTTCCTCTCTTTCTCTCGACAGACAATTCATTCTCTCTATCTTCTTCTCCATCATCTTCTCCCTTCCTCGCAGCGCCAACACCGATAAATTATCCGTCGTACAAAGTTATTGCTGAGGAGACGAGAGATGGTTAGTTGGGTTGTGCTGAGGAGTTAGTTTATCGTTTTACCTTTGGTTTTTACCTTCCTTTCGATTGGTTTACTTTTAGTCGTCCTTTGGGCAAAGGTGCTCTCGTTCCAAGAATGTTTCGTCGCTCGCAAGCTCGCACCTCAAAGACTGAGCTTGCGAAGTCCGCTGACGGGTGGTTTTCGAGCGCAGGCAAAGGGGAGTGTTGAAGTAGTAGAGGACTTTTGCCCGAGATCACGTGATTGATTACTATATCTCCGAGTTCCCCCCCTTCTTTTGGATCTTTGGATCTCAGGACCTGTACATGCACACGAGACAGTCGACAAGTTTTTCCACGCCCACCACAGCGTACACGTGTCAACACTGGTTTCCTTCAATAAATATACGAACGTTGTGCAGTCAAAGTACCTACATTCCTCCGCAAGTGTTTATCGCAATATAATCAAGTAGATTAATATGCGAAGGACTATAGCAGCGCAGTATTCACTCTCACTGCCTTACATGCATACAAAACCGAACCTCAGCCCCAACAATCTATATAACAGTTTAAATTGGCGGCAAATCTGCAAGTTCCACACCCCTGACTTCGACTGGCTTGTCCAAAAGTCGTTCTGGAATATTGAATCCCGCTTTATGCTTCAATTCAGTGCGAAATAAAGTTATCACAGACATCCATATGTAGTTCACAAAGACCATACTTAAGCTATTAAAACCGGAGGAATAGATAAGCAAGACAGCCGTTGTTGAATAGATAGAGCCTCCGCTGAGCAACGCTAGAACAAAACAGCTGATGATCACACCGCTGGCCTTGGGACCTTTCGGCCCCACGCATTGGTTGTTCAAATAACTATGTCCCGATGTTTTATTGCTGATCAATATACCTGGAATTGAAAGTAATCTTTGCTCCACTTCGTCTATAGTAGGTACGTCGTCGCATTCAATGATGCTTAGATTGGTGGAATTTTGCAGCTACGTTCATTAGTTACTACAGCGTGAAGTGATGGCATTGAGAATACCAATGTTGAGCTCCAGATACTCATGGCTCGCGACAGAAAGACGACAAGGGAGAAGGCTAGAACGAAGACGAAGGCGTGGAATAGTCGGCGTCCCCATAGGCTTCCAAAAAGTAATGTCAGAAGTAATAGCATTACTACATTGGCAGCAGCGGCAATATGCCTGACCCAGAGAGGTACATCTTGGTGGATTTTATCGTCTGTGACCCGGACAACCACGATTGAAGGGCGGGGTAGTCTGATTATTTTGTGCGCTTGCCGGAAAGAAGACCTTTATATATCAACAACGTGGAATGGAATCGTCCTAACAGAAAGTACCTACCACCAACCTTCCCTTCTAATTAACTTCCAACTGCTCAGATTACAAAACTGGAGAAACCTCAATAAACCGTGCGCAATGTTTGTGGAATCCCGTGTTTCCAGCATAAAAGGCTTTTGCTGCTCTGGAATGCAATGCAAAACTATCTGAGCCTTTCGAAAGCTTGAATTCCAGTATAGCAAAAACATACTCGACAGCGCATATGTGATGGCTAACCAGCCCAAGTAAAACTGCAGTGAAACGTCTTCACAAACCCAAACAACCGTAAAACCATCAATCTTGGGCAAGGCCATGATCAACACGAGAAACAGTCCCCACTGTACGCAGCCAACCGTGAAGATGAAAACCATCAATCGTGCAAGTGATCCCTGATTGGGTAATGGAAATAATTTCTCTCGCACTGCAACTGCATCTAATTCGCTAACCGTGGTTGAAAGTGCTGCACGCTCTGCAGTCGTGTTGTCGAATTGTTCGGCTTCGTCTGCTGGAGTGCCGTTATCTGCCTCGCGATTCTGCAGTGCAAAGAACTCATCCGGTTTAAAAATTCTCTGGTCGAGCTCTGAGCTGTATTGGGTAACCGGCAACCCAAAGGTAAATCCGGCAGTCAACAGCGCAAGCCAAGGACTAGTGTACATGGAATCTCGAATTTTCGCAGTTGGCATAGGCGCAAAAGTCAAAAGAGAAGGAAGAAGAGTCATGAGCGTCGTGCCAGCCGCAAACCCCCCTTTATTGAGCTCGCTAGTATCGCTCAGGATGATATTTATCTCATTGAAGCACGCTTCGTTGAGAGGAACCCCGATGCCGTCGTGGTCTCGTCTCCGCAACTTCATTGATGACATGTATCGTTGGACGAAACCTTGAAAAATATGCTGGGTAAAGATGGATAGGGAGAGTACAGCTGAGAATAGAATCAGCTTCCGCAGTATGTACGAATATCTCGATTGCATGGCTGTGGTGAACGTTGGAAGGTGAGAATTGCTACAAGAATGGACGTTATATCGACTATCGCTCGGCTGCAGCCTGTATTTGCAGGTACGTCGACACCATGCAAACTATGACAGCGCATATTTAAATTATTCTACTGTTTCATCTGCAGTGGAACACACTGGGCACAGGCAATTGAGATGTGATGGACATGACGGTAGGGATACAATTCATCAGGAGTGCCCACGATCGTCGATATTAACAAGATCCAAACGGTTCCATTTATGGTAATCCTTGGCTTTAGAGCGCCAACTATTTTTCGGTAGAGTGTGGTCAGTGAGGAAGTTCCACGTGGATACATACCCTTTTTAAAGGTTCTGATCAAATCAAATCAATCTAAGGTGCTACCGGTTATTTTTGATATTGACGAATAGGGCTGTCAAGAGTCGAGTTATTCGCTATTTATATGGTTGATCTTCGATGTGGTACATGGTGAATTTCTGATTGGACGATAGATTTAACCAACCCTCCACCCGGCAAAACATTCCTCGGTAAATATAATGTTTTAGGCCATTCACAGATGCGGTTTCTCCGCGGAGGTACCGTCAGCCGAGGGCAACTCTGCGCTACATTTGGCTGCAAAGGTCCAAAGTGGAAGTTGAATGCACACTTCATTGTCATAGCCAAGTTGGTAATATACAATGTACAAATACCGTGAATTCCGAAGCTCCATCTGGTACTTTCAATCTTAAACGGAATACATCTTCATATGGACAGTCAGAATCAAAAGCGACTGCGAGCAAATACACGAGGTGATACACAGGAATATACTGATTCCACTTTCGCTTGAGATTGCACCGAAAGTAATTTGACCAAACTAGATACTGAGGGAGGAGAGGTTCTTGAAGAGGAAGAGGTCACGGAAGTGGAGGAGGAGGATAATATGGCGGAAGTAGGAACCTAGGAAGAGACGGTTTCAAATGATGACATACAGCACAGTGTAATTGTAGTTGCACGACGACGTTGAGGCATACAGCTCATAGGGATCTCGATGAAGGCGTACGGAGTTTTTTTTTTGGTTGAGCGTAATTATCACTTTTGTATATACGCTCCGCGAATGAACCAGTTCATTCACGGAGGGTGGGACTCCGCGAATGGACTGGAACATATAATAGCCCGCACCTGTATCTATGTAGTACCAGACAATGCAACGAGCCCAATCCGCGTACACCCACCACAGCCTTCGACCGCTAGTCATTCATTAGCATCCCATACAACATATTCGGCAACCATCAGATTAAAATAAGGATAGAAGGGTGCAGGTTGATAGTGCCTCAGTGAGAACAGGAGGTTTCGGCAGTGCTAGTTGCGAACTTTAATTATCAGGCGGCTAATTTCCTACCTGGTGCAAGGCAGTAAAACCTGCCCCCAGTTGTCCTTGAACATTCAGCGATGTGCTAAGCGAGGCACGTTTCTCGGCGCGGAACACAGCACCCTCAAGGACATATATGAAAACGCTACTGTGCTGGTGGACGTTGATGAGCTGAAGCCTCAGAAAAGTCAAGTACGTGCTGCAGGGATACCCTAGGTGTGCTCATGTTGTTACGAGTGGCACCGGCGAAGTGATGAACCTTATGATTGTCATGTGTCGTCGCGGAATCCCCCGAACTAGCGTTCCTCCTCACACCACTTTACTACGCTAGCCCGCCTTGGGCAGGGAGTTGCTTGTTCCAAGTCTCGTCCTGCTGACACCACCCGACTGATGCTAGGCATCTCACAACCTCCAGCCCACTTCAAAAACACAAATTCGTTGTCGATCGAGAACAGCTGAACTCAGTTTGCATCTGGGAACGTGAGCATATATTTAGCATCGAGTAGATTATTTGACAACCAATGGCGTACTTATCTCACCACAACCTATAGAGGTGAAACAAGGTGATTGTTACAGAACGGGTGTTCGATTGATCCAACCACCACTCAAGGTCAACTCTATGAACTCCGATCCGAACGAGACGATTAGTACATCGCAAAATCTAATTCATGTGATCTACTAGTTCTCTGATCCTGAATCTGTTCAACCTTTTTCGAACAATAGTCAACTATGACAAATCTGGTACCGAGCGCATGGAGTCCAGAGCAAAGATTCTAGAAGGCAGCTGTGTTGGAATAAAGCTCAGCTAGGAGTCGGGCACAAGAGAGCAGATATAAAGCGCACCTGGGTGTGGAGTCGAGTGCAGCTGGGAATCGAGGGTACCTGGGAGCACCACGTACTGGATTTCGAAAGCTGGTGTTAGGGATTGATATAGCAATTGCGCACACCGGAGTGTCTCCATACAGTATGTCGATATGAGGTAATCTACCCCAATGTCATGTGTTATTGTAAGGACTACAGCGTGATCTAGAGAGGTCACTTGGAGTTGCTGCTACACCCAACATGATTTCTCACTCTTGCTAAGCGCCACTCCGCCACTCTCCACGCGCCACTTCGACCGCCATTCCGACTACCCTCCTCTCTTTGGCCTCCATGAGATCGCCGTTTCTCATTGTATCTAAGGCATCGATTCTATATGTATATAGAATAAGAGGCATCATCAACGTTGTACACTTGGACATGAGGACATGAAGTCAGAAGAGCGATCCGATCAGGCTCCCCAAAGGTCCGTCGGGGGTGGGCGGATGTCTACCCGATCTTAGACTACGATTTTTCTGGCGGAAAGTATTTAGACTAGGGGGCTTCCGATGTTATATATCCGGTTGCGAGTGACTCAGAGTGGCGAAGCATCAAAGTTTTCCCGATGATCCTCTGTACATAAGTCGAGTCTTTCTCCATCTCTCTTCTCCACTGTATCATAGAATCTACACCCACGGTTCTTCCCAAAGTACTATTGCAACATCCAGTCCGGCATGTAAGCCGAGTGATGGCTGGGTGAAGCGAGTGATGTGGCGGTGACTGCTCTTCATTCCGATTTTTGCTCACCCACACACCGGTTACAAGGTTTCTGTGCGTATTATTGGGGTACGAGAGTTATATACTATGTAATCTGTTACGAAATGAGTGATTTTTAATCTAAACCCTAAGATAGGGAGCGGTAACCTCCTTTTGCCAGGTCCCGCTAGATCCCCGTTCAGGGCCCTACGTGTCAGTACGCATCAGTGATATCAACCGTCCCGTCCGAGATTTCTCGAAAAAGACAGCATAGCGGCCTGGGACGGCCTGTTGGCATCAGATTTGGCCCGGTGGCTTCGGTGGCTTCGGTGGCGTTCGGGTGCTTACAGCCCCATCGGCCTCCGGCTGCGGGCATGAGGCCGGTGGCTGGTAGCCCCCATAGGCCTTGCCTGCCCCCATGCCGAGCAGGAGGCCTAGCCCCGGCACTGGTACTCGGCCTCGGGCTCCGGTGGTGATACTCGGCTTCGCCAAGTATGGTCTTTTCTCTGTATATAAGCCTGCCATTTTCTCTGTTTTTAGATCGATAGACAATTGAGCTTCTCTGTTCTTTCTCTTTTGCTCTCAACACGGCCGGGGACGGCGAAGACACCTTCCCTAGCCAGCATCCACCATCCCGGAGGACACCAAGTATTAACGTGTTATATATGGCTTGATATGAGTGAACTAGCATTAATGAGTAGAGCTTACTGTATAATAGTGTGGATAGATTTGAGATTTTGTATAATTCAACTCGTTTTACTAGCGAATTTCATTGTCTACAGATATCTGCCGAGTACGGCCGAAGACGGCATGTGGCGTCCCTGGCATGTGGCGTCCCTGGCATGTGGCGTACCCGGTATGTGGCGTACCCGGTATGTGGCGTACCCAGTATGTGGCGTACCCGGGGGGTATGCGTACTAGTGAAGTTAACCGTTTCGTCTGTCTGGGATCACTCAGGACGGGGACGGGACGGCGACTGGACGGCGACACGCCGTCCATCCGAGGGTAGGACGGAAACGGCGCAGTCTGTCCGAGTCAGGACGGGTACGGACGGAAATGACGGTTCTAAACAACGATGGCGGGTCCTGAAAGTCTAGCAGCCACCCAGACTGTTTGGAAGCCTAGATCCAATATAATTAAACTTCGAAAGATTCAATACATCTCCTAAGTTAGTTTGGATAATCTCTTAGGCTGACAATCATACCAGAGGAAAGTAATATTGTAACGCTGTGGGTTACCTATCAGTAACAAGCCAGGAGAAATAGGATTTTATTCGAGGTGTGTGCGGTTAGCCGCTCTCGTTCCATCAATGTGCAATCATGCATGCACCCCATGATGTACACCTGCTGCTTGCATTATATCAATATTTTTTGAGCAGTAATGCTGTATGGTTCTCACAAGATCGGACGTAGAAATTCCAGGGGTAAGTTCTGGTCAGGGTTCTCAACCGTCCGTCCCATCTGAGTAAAGCCATGCTTGATCTCGGACTACGATATTCCTAGTTGCGAATGCCGGCCCGGTTGTGCCCTAGGGCATTGGCCTTGCAACCCCACAGGACCTTACACAGTTCACAGACATTGAAATCAATGGTCAAGCTGAATGGTGGGAAACATTGAGTCACTTATATCCACCGAATGGTACCAATTGGCTCAACTGTGTGGGTTGACAGGAACAACAGTGTGGAAACTACTAGCATGCTGCCCGGATCGAATAGCAAGTGATGCAGTCCGGAATATCCACTTCTACCTCCTATTTAGGGTGTTGTAATCCACTTGATAAGTTAGGCTCATAATGCATACCCTGAATACTGGTAGGAAACATACACAATTGGTGCCGCTAACATCCACCTGGGCCCTCCAGTCGCCCTGCCCCAAAGAAATCGCACGGTACACCCACCCTAGATAGCGATGCCACACCCGGAAAGACTCCAGTCTAGACGGATGATTGAGAACCCTGGGTCTGGTATTTGCGTTCGTACGAGTACTCGCTCAGCTCTACGGCCAACACAAAACATATTTGAACGCCGAGCTGTGGGCGATCGGACTCGCGCTCGATGAGACGATCAAGAAGAGAGAAACACTGCAAAGGCAGGGAGTGAACACGGTGGCGGTTTTTAGCGATTCACAAGCCGCCATTCGACGGATGGCACATCTGCAGCCGGGCCCTGGACAGCGAGTAGCAAGACGGATCAATCGCAGGGCGCAAGCCCTCCTCGCCCATGGCATCGCAACGGAGATCCATTGGGTCCCGGGGCACTCCGGCATCCCCGGAAACGAAGAAGCAGACCGCCAGGCGAACTTGGCCCGAGAGGCCAACGGAAGCACGACAATAGAGCGGACATACACTTCGGCTTCGAATAGAGCTAGACGGATCTCCGAAGGAAGATCAGCAGCCAAGGCCCAGTGGGAGGCCGACAAATGCAGTAAGCACTTTGGCTACAGACTGAAGGGCAAAGCAGTCAGTAAGAGACCTATCCCAATGGCAAGCGCAAAGTCATTGGCAACAATATTCTACCAATTAAAGTGCGGGCATGCGCCTACCAGAGCTTACCTAAAACGGTTCGGACACCGGCAGGACGACAAGTGCTGGTGGTGCGGGGGAATGGTGGCCCAAACACGGGAGCATCTTCCCCGTCACTGCAGCCGGTGGAAATACCAGCAGCGAGAGCTCTGGAAGAAGGTGGGGAAGGTAACGGGCTAGAAAGCGGGCCGGTGCCGGCGGGCAAAGGTATTGAACCTGTTTTCCATGGAGTTATGTGATAAGGCGGTGATGGACTTCCTGGCGGCCACGGACATCGGAAAGTTCCCGCCGGGGTGAGGCATCGAGGTCGGAGCGGCCAGTCTATTAGATTGCACTACATTACATTTCTTTTGTCAGCGGGGACAAAGGGTAGTAGGTGGGAGCTCCGCCATCTAACCGGCTCACCCGGAGGCGGAGGGGATAAGGGCCTGTCATACCCTAGCTAGAGTAAATACAGTATGAATAAACAACAACAACAACGTATTTGAACGGCCCAAACTATCATAACAATGGGAAAGGGCTTAGGGCTGGGACAATAGAGCCCTGCGGTGCAAGTCGTGAAGATTATCAATCAAGTTGCACGGGTAGTGTTGGACTGATGGAGTACGGATAACACATGGCATTGGGTTAGGGTTCGTTGTAACCGCTAGCGCGTAGTAGTAGGCAATTTAGCATTTTAGACATAGATTGTTCGGTATGGGCAAAACAGAAGGTTCGGTACGGTAGAAACAGAAGGTTCCACACAACAGGCGGGAGGGATATTTGAAAATGTAGATATTCTGTTTCAATCAAGAAAGTCAATGTTTCGACGTCATCCTAGTTCAGAGGGTGTACCAGTTGAGACTCTGGTTCGAACCACAAAACTGATCCAGTTCAAACCTGTTCTAGAACGGTCCAACGAAGGAAACTTAACTACTCCTCCAATCTGGGACTCAGGCAGAACATTTCGTCTGTCGACTAATGCATAGACACATGGTGAAGAGACCAAGGGAGTAATTGTACTTCAAAAACAGGGATCCAATCGTCCGGTCCGACAATAGTCTTTCGGGTGCCCAGAGAAGCATCTGGTGCCGGCGGTTGTTCAGGTACCTAGTTCATCGAAGGAAAGATGCTCAACAACCATGAACTCACCATATTAAGAAGAGAAAGGAAGATAAATAGTCTACTGTACAAAGATATACAAAGGTTGGCATATATAAGAAAGAAAGATTCAAAGAAAGATACTAGTCCTGGAGCTGTGTGCTAACTATCCCGGCCCGCGGCACGCGGAGGATCAAGTGCCGTACCCAGCCCAAGGCAAAGTTTAGTGTCGGACGGCTTACGGCTAAAGCCCGAAGCTAATCTAGTACCCGCCTCAGTTCCTACGGCCTTCGGGCTGAATCCTTAGTCAACAATAGAATTTCCCGACACTAGGAAAATGTATGAATGGGCTCGAAAATTAATGTCTCAAAAAGTTGTATTTGTGTACAATGGAAGAGAATCAAGCGACGGATAATCTTGAAGAGCGGAGGTGAATTAATTCCTACCAGATGTAGTTCTGTATAAACAAGGGACAGTCTTGTAATCGCGCAGTGTATTGATAACTTTAGCCCATGGAGCGTAGGGCCCCAGACTTATAGTCTACTCTTTCCTACTTCATCTTCATTATTGCTGCGTCTCTTCCCCTACCGCCTCCTCTGTGTTGAACTAAATCCGGGTGTGTAAGGAAGCGTCCGGTGACTTACGGGTGCAGCTGCCAAATCGGTGACACGTGTATTAACTGTCTATTACTCTAAATGACAAACACGAGGACTAAGTGCGTGCAACCCGCCGCGCAACCCTAACCCAAAGCTACGTGATCACCACAATCAATATCCGCCAACACACAGTCTCTCCACTTTGAGCTCACCGAAAATGTAATCAGTTTGCTTGTTTGAATAATCTAGAGTGTTTGCGCAAAGGCTTTTCAGATTCGGCGAGGCCTTAGTAGGGCTGTCGGTGCTGCTTGTGGTGTAAGATTGAAAGTCTTGGATGGGGATGCGTGACCACCTCGGTTTGGGCACTCAGCGACACTCTTACGTCTATGGCGCGCAAGCGTGTAATGTGTTGGCAACATGTAACACATCCAGTGAATGGGTGATACAGTTACATGTTCCCACACAACGTGGACAAGTCATTAATTTTGTCACGTAGCACCTAGCCGAAATAGGGTAATACTCCGTTTCCTGACCGATGACTTCGCGAAGAACCACTCGGTGAAGTAACCAGTCAGCTCACTGAGAGTGTGCATCCGGCGAAATAACCAGACAGTGCATGTAAACGCGACACTATTACTCGGATTGGGCAAGATCTGGATGAAACCCCCACGGAATTGAGAATTATCGGTGTGCAATGCTGTGAATTGGGTAACGAATGAAGAAAGTGCTAGATTCACAGCAAATTGAGCCTCTTCTCCCTCAGTCCATACCCAGTCATCAGTAAAACAAATTAAGAAATGGGGTGTCTGGATTGACCTTGCTTAACCAGAGCATCCACTGCGAAGTACCCCACGATTACACGAAAACCAGTGGTTCTGATCTTGTCAGCGATGGCAGATGTATACCATATTTTCAGAATGATCCATGTTTTGTAGCTCGTGCAGATTGCATTGCAGGCTGTACATGCAGCTTCTGTCGTCGGGTTTCATCCTGGCTTTCAGACTTCAAGGGCAAATAAAAACCACTGTTGAACTCAAGCATGCAAGCTGCTCGAAGGACTTACTTTAAAAAGTTTCAATTCGTGATCCCATTCGCCCGTCTTTGCAAAGTCGGACTAGTTACCAAGCTGTGGGAATTTTCGAAGACTCAGATGTACACTAGAGCAAACTCTGTCAATACGCGAACAGAGGTAGCACAGTTAAAATAAATTATTCAGTCGACCTAGCGATTTTCATGGCTCGTGTAGAATGCGTTACGAGTTGTCTTTCAGTTCGAGCCATTTAGTGCCTTCATAGTGCATATAAACTGCAGCGGACTAACTATAGGATTTGGTAAGTGCCGCTGGAAACAACAAATGCACTCAGCTGCTGCACACCGGAAAAGCGGGGTCGGGCCATATACTAGCACAAGGCGTGTGTGATTGGACCGCAAGCATAGTGCACATAGTTTTTCAGCGGTTTTATTTTCTGTAATAGGCAGACCTAAGCGATCAGATCAGATCGTCAGCGACAAAGAACTAAAAGCGTATGTGCAGTGTGAACGAAAGTCTATCATCCGATTCGGAGGGGTATGGCGGTCCAAGACGAAAATGTTTGATCCCTGCCCGATATCAGCTTGCATCCTTGTACCGAGGTTGTGCGACAATCTGATTCGCTTGCTACTTTTAGACCGGAAAGTAATTTCTGCGGAACTCACCCCGGAACTTGTGTTGTGCAGCATGCGTACCCTTGTCTCGCTCCCTGCGTAAACACTCTTCAACTATTAGGTCGTGTTAGAGTGGTCGTGTGGCGAATAATGGTTGGGGCTTTGCACATGCAGAGAAAGTTCAGATATGCATGAGCCAAAAAGATGCACAGTTTAGTGGGTATCCGGCAAATAGGTACCTTTGAAACAAGCAAAAGATGTCATCTGCATCTCAGAACCTTTTCCGTGCACCTAGTACATCCGGCGCAATGGAAAAGCCAATCGCTGTTGAGCCTTAAAATTCAAGCCAAGAGGTACCCCATAGCCTCTAAGGATTTAGAAATGTAACCCAATCTTAAGAATCACCCATCACCTTCATTATCAGTAGCACCATATCCACTTCGCGGGAAGCAGCTTACTTTAGGTACTTCCGGAGCTTCCTCTCTCTCAGCCTTATCGACACAGACGGCGACCACATTATCCTGCAACCACAATACTAGTAATAGGTACGACAGGACTAGCTAATTCTGAAATACAACACTAACAGTGCCAGCGCTCTATATGATGAGTAAATACAAAGATGCTACACATCATCAGTTCGATAGGTCGATGCTTCACGGCGGGCAGCACTGGTCAACCATTAACAACCATTACGGGTGACTCTCTTCCGAACATACAGGATATGAGTACGGTTTGCTAACCTGTCTGCCCATGGCTAGAGATGGTAGTCAAGATAAAGCTGATCGAGAACTGTCGCACCATGTATTAAAGCCACGTAAGTGAAATAATCGCACAAGTTACTCTTAAGGCTTATTGATGATATTACAATAATTACTGACTACATTTTCATCTTAGTTGTGGAAAAGCTGGAAACAGATTCGTTCCTAGATATGCTGCTACCTATGACCGACCGTGGCGAGCAAATGTCTAAGATGTCGTTTATCGATCCAGACGACCCGAAGTTGTACTGGATCCTGCGCGACACCGACTTCAAAAGCTGGGAAGCAGCCAATAATTCAGAGGTTCTATGGCTATTTGGTGGACCATCAGGCTGCGCCATGACTGAAGTATCATCGCTAATCGCCAAGCAAGAAGAGTCACGGCGGAATGGTGCTGTGTTTTACTTTTCTTGCGCGATGGAGGGCTTGGATGCTATCACCACCTTCACCCATTCCATTCTCCGTCATGTCCTCAATGGTTCCAATCCTACCCAAGAGATATCATTTATCGAAACTTTTCTTAGCAACATTCTGTTCAAGATTGTTCAACGGGACCGGCCGCGTTTCAAGAAGAACCTGGATGATTCTTCCGTCATAACGGTGAAGGAGATCCTTAGTGCTCGAGGCCGTGACCTTTTAGAAGCTTTAACAGAGGCAGTAGTTGAAATGCACACAATCCCTGATACGCCAATCATCATCGACGGAATCGATAAAATTGGGCCATATGGGTCTCGGTTCCTTACTATGTTTTGCTCGCTTCCAACAGCAAGCCCTAGGCCCAAAGTGCTACTCACCTGTGGTCCGGTCACCAACATCAAGGAAATAGTTGATACGGTACCATGTACTATTCTTGAGTACGACAAAGAGCGGCAGGGTTTGGGAACATCCTATCTAGTTGTGACTCTAGCTAACTAGCTAATGCAGAGTGCCTTAATTCTCTTCGCCACCATGGTATCCGTTATGATAAGATCGAAACAGAGTATCGTGGCACCTTAAAGTGGCTCTGGGAACATGAGCAATATCGCGCTTGGTCATGCACATCTCACTCTGGTCTGCTACTTATCGAGGGAAAGCCAGGCAGTGGAAAAAGCACCCTTACAAAGTATTTCAAGGATAATCTCTCGAAGCGGGAGCCACTGGTGGAACAAGCTATTGTGGCCAGTTTCTTCTATAGTTACAGGGACGGCGAGCTACACACCAATCATTCTAATATGCTACGCTCGATTCTTTACGACATCCTACACCAAAGCGAGGCCTTTTTTTATCATTTTCAATCCTATTACCGGGAAGCACTACTACCTGGCGTCGGCTGTCAGTGGCCTGACGATAGTCTGAAGAAAATCCTGTTCTCGATCAAAACTCACCCTGTGCAACAACGACTTTACCTCATTGTTGATGCCATGGATGAGTCTGATGACAACGATAGACTCAGTACTATTAAATTTCTGCGTCAGCTATGTGCCGCCACAGGATCATGCATTACGAAGATTTTCCTTGCAAGTCGACCGATCACAGGATTGAACCAGAGTTTAGCAGGACTCCAAAAAACTATAAAGTTGCAAGATGTAAATGAGCGTGATATTTTAATGTTTGCAGAATCTTTCTTAGACCAAAACCTCGGGCTCACTCCTACACATCTAGAAGAGGCGAAGGAGTACATAACTAAAAATGCCCAGGGAGTGTTCGTGTGGGTACACTTGGTTAAAGAGGAGCTATACAAATTTGCTGCGAAGGGCTACACCCCGAAAGAGATTTTTGACTTCTTACAAAGCCTTCCAACAGAACTAGGCCGATTTTACGAACGCATGCTTCAAGAATTGGCACAAAACGATCAACGCGACATCAAGATCGGTGTTAGGATGTTTCAAATCGTGCTATTTACATACCGACCTCTCCGGGTTGCAGAACTCCAGCATGCTCTCGCTATTCCAGATGATCTTGAAGCCCAGTTTTTACCTTCCGACCAGACATTAGAATACGAATTGATTGGGCACATCGAGAACCGCATTATTCACTGTGGAGGTAACTTCCTTGAGATCAAAGGTGATCACTGTGCTTATTTTCTTGGGTTCTGATGCAATAAAACTGTTTGGCTTATATATCTACAGGAAATATTGTTCAAGTTATGCATCAAACTGTACACGAATTCTTGCTACGGTTCAATAAACCTGCAATGGAGATGGAATTCAGGACTAGCTATGACGATGGTAAAATTCAAATTGCTATAATTTCGCTCTGTTATGTGATGCACTATGCTGCATGCTCTGTTTAAGTAATGCAGCAAATTATTCGTGAAATCGTTAACGAACCTACAGCTAAATCTAGGTTCAAAATGAGCTACGGAGATTCGCATATTAGAATCACGATCGTTTGCTTCCGCTATTTGATGCTCTGCGCCGCCAATAGTAGCTTGGAAAACAAATTTCCGAGTGTCAACGATTGGACATTCGAGCATTTCAAAACTTACGCCGACTATCTCCACAAAAGGCCGTTTATCAACTATGCGTTGAGCCACATCACACAGCACATACGTGAGTGTAAGCAGCTGGTTAATCTCGAAAATTTTGTTACTCTACTTAATGAAAAACTTTCAAACAACCCAGCTTCTCTGCTTCTCGAAAGTTGGATTGAGTCTTATCTACAAGTAAACATCGCTGCTTCTGAGAAAAAGTCGGTTGCCGAGGATTTCAGAAACAACCTCCTACATGTGGCAACAGGAATGCAGTATTCACAAGTCGTTGAAGCAGTATTAACAACAGGCGTTAATAAGGAAGCTTGCTTGGGTGGCAAAACGCCATTGCTCGTGTCTGCAGAGACTGGGGATGTCGCCACTGCTGAAGTGCTATTGCGCAAAGGGGCCCGGATCGATGCGACATATGACGAGAACCAAACAGCTTTGCTACTTGCAGCTTCAAAGGGACACAACACCATGGTCAGCCTGCTTGTCAACAATGGTGCCAACAAGCAGGGAGTAGACATATATAGCCGAACAGCACTGCATCATGCGGCGTGGAACGGCCACCACTCCACGGTGCAGCTTTTTGTTGAGGCTCTGGGCGCCAACATGGAGGCCACAGACGATATGGGATCAACATCGATGCATTATGCAGCCGGTGGGGGGCACGACAACACGGTCAAACTTCTCGCAAGCATTGGGGCGAAAATAGAGACTGGAGATAGCGCGAAGCTAACAGCGCTACACTGGGCAGCAATATTCGGACACGACGGCACAATCCAACTACTTGTGAACGACTTAGGTGCAAACAAAAATGCTGAAGACGTTCGCAAACATACGGCGCTGCATTTCGCAGCACTTCTCGGGCGCGAAAGCACAGTCCAACTACTAGTGAGAACGTTGCACATGAATAAAGATGCCAAGAATAAGGATGGGAAAACAGCACTAGATATTGTACAACAATTGTAGGTTTGGTAGTTATCGTGGTTTGTGCCGAATGCTGACCCGAGCCTGATGGTCTCATCTGGTAGCCGGTGAGTTTCATATATGCCAATGGGTCCCGGTCACTCATGCGCCGAGTGCTGACGCGAGCCTGATGGCCTGATCCGACAGCGAGTGAGTTTCTCCCATGCAGATGGCTCCCCCGGTTGCTCTTGGAGCCGAGTGCTGACGCGAGCCCGATGGCCTGATCCGACAGCGAGTGAGTTTCTCACATGCAGATGGCTCCCCCGCTTGCTCCTGGTGCCGAGTGCTGACGCGAGCCCGATGGCCTGATCTGACAGCTTGTGAGTTTCTCCCATGCAGATGGCTCCCCCGCTTGCACTGGGTGCCGAGTGCTGACGCGAGCCCGATGGCCTGATCCTACAGCGAGTGAGTTTCTCCCATGCAGATGGCTCCCCCGCTTGCTCTTGCAGCCGAGTGCTGACGCGAGCCTGATGGCCTGATCCGACAGCC
>Ga0307512_10003820_pt1 | contig 16998 bp, 19 predicted proteins | sample 14_EM_MG_FD_200267 | JGI IMG/M metagenome (GOLD analysis project Ga0307512, IMG submission 200267) | Populus trichocarpa ectomycorrhiza microbial communities from riparian zone in the Pacific Northwest, United States - 14_EM | ecosystem: Host-associated > Plants > Roots > Unclassified | place...
CACTTGCAAGGGCACTCGAAAGCACTTTCCTAGCCTCTTGGAGACTTTAATTTCTGAATTGGCAAATCGTTATTTGGAACAAACTTGCATCTACCAGCAAAAAGCAAATATATATACTCACAGTTCGCTAGCGAATAATCCACCTTAGCTGTGTGACACACACGAGTATCTACTAGAAACGAGAAGAAGGCTACAGAGGGAAAGGGTTTCGTGATCTAGGTTGCAACACTGAGTCGTTGACACCGTCGTACAGCAGAGTTAAATTCTGTTCCCCACACCAATTCCAACATCAACGGACCTTATGTACTTGCCTAGGTACTTATGTATCTAGTACGTACCTTAAGTCCCGTAGTGAAAAATTAAGGGTTGAAAGCACACACTGCCTCTCCGAGCAGCTATCCCCTAGGGTTCATGATTCTGGTAGGTAGTAGTTTAAAAGCCACGAAAGCGTGGTTTAGAAGCTGTCTTGTAGTTTAAATTACACGGTGTGGTGTAAATGCCACAATCTGAACAAGATTATAATTGAATTTAGACTCTCCAGCAGCGGGTGTGGTAGCATTTAAACGCTTCAGCAGCGGTGGCATTTAAACGCTTGAGCAGCAGGTGTGGTTGCATTTAAACTTCTTCGAATGCAGATTAAACGACTGCCATCTAACCATCATGATGTGGTGTAACAATGGTGGTGGTGGAGTGTAGATCACACACTGAAAAATATCGAAATTTTTCTAAGTTCATTTTTGTATGGGAGATAATGTTAAAAGTTGTTTATGTCAATATTCACAGTTGATGTCAGGTATACAACTACCTGTATGGTGTAGTGGCTAACAGCTTGTACTAGCAAACATTGTGCTTGCTTGCTTGCCCCGAATCGCTTCGAGTTCAAATCCCGATGCATTCAGAGTATTTTTGCGCACTTTTTGGCACACTTGTGGTATACATATACACGTATACCTGTACACCACAAACATAACATTTAAACGCCATTCTCTTGTAAAAGAGATGCCTTTGTGGTTTAACTATCGTGCAACCTCCACCACAATATCGTGTGCATATACACCATAATGCAGTGAGCATCTTACGATAACCTCACGACAACCTCAAGACAACGTCGTTAACCACCACACTGAACCTCACGCTGAACGCCACGACAACCTCCAAAAACCTCACGATAACGTCGTTTAGCTACTACGCAGAATCTTACGACAGCATCGTGTAGTTGCCATGCTAGACCTCACCACAACGAAGTGTAAATGCCACGCTGCCTATCGTGAGTTTTAAACTACACCAAAATGTGCCCTAGGGTATCAACGCACCTTCAACCCAGCTTCCACCTCCACGCTGAAGCGCGTAAGATGATCAATACTCCCGACGAATCTTCTTCCTAGAAGAGTGCCGAGTACCTCCACACGTACGACATCTACGAACTTGTCAAAGCCTCCCGCTACGACTGCGAGAAATACCCACAGTCGACCCCTCAAGAGACGGTGTGACTGCTTCGTTCCCTGCAAAACCATGAGTCGTCCAGAGTGTTACACACGAGACGAGACGTCCCGTCTCGTTAGCAAGTGAGGCTCGGGGTCTCAAGACTTTTGAGCTATAAAGTTCAAGATCTCGAGCTGGCTCAAGCCGAAGCGGCGATTAGTGGTAGCGGTGAAGTAGATTAAATTGTTGACAATCTCCCAAGCCACCATAACTTCACTAACAGTCCTTGATACCGTTTACAATCTCTCAACTCTTTTTGACAATCAGTGAAGCTATTGAAAATCTTCCAAGTCACCATAAATTGTGAACGCTAGGTACACCGCTAGTACCTTCTCGGTTAGGTTTGTCATCATATATCACTCGTGAGATCTCGAGACATCTCGAGACTACTCAGAAAAGCGCTCGAGACGAGATCTAGAGCTAGCTTGTCTCGTGTGTAACCCTAGTCGTCAATCAAGAAGTCGACAGAGAAGATTCACCATGAAGTCTTTGTACCGTCCATTGTAAGTTCTTAACGCCTCCAAGAGCTCGACAGCGTTTTCCGCAGCCTTGCTTTCGATACACCAGATATCCTCGTCCCAACCTCTTGGATAGATACCTTCCTCTTCATGGAATATGTATACCGACCCACTCCAGCATGGTTCTACGTCCCCGGCCGCTTTACCTCCGAACTGTTGTGGCAGCAGAAAACTGTCATAGCTACCACTTGTGCCGTGTGCTTTCTGAGACGGTGTTTGCAGAGTTCCTAAGCGGCGCCAGGCTTTTAGCGGCCCGGCCTCAATTTGAAAGCCTATACTGTAAAGAGCCTGCCGGTCACGATTTTGGGGGCCTTCCTTGGTGGAGGCCAGGCCAGGCTGATTAGGAACACTGGGTGTTTGTTGAAGCATTGATTGTAGGATCTACCGGGAAGCTGGAGGAGGTTGCAGTCGAAGCCTGGAAGAGAATCAACAATCTTGAAGTCGACATTCTTCATCGATTGGACGAGCTGATTGCGGTGCAGAGGAAGCTGAACGATGTTGTCGGAAACACACTTGGCGGAGACAGAGTGTCATCGCCGTGGGAGCTGAGGAAGCTGGAAGAGACGAGGGATCTGCGGGAGTTGACGGAGTTGACTGAGCTGCAGGAGTTGCAAGAGGTGTGTGAGCTTTGCACAATCGGTTTTTTGTTAAATAATGTTTGAGAAAATATCCCACTGAGATCATTATTCGTCACTCGGCTATTATATGATCATATGTGTTACAGGTGTACTTGTGCTGGAGACATGTTACAGGTCTGATACACGGTTTTGCTGCAGGGGCCGATGCCTCCTGTATATATCTCGAGTCTTTCTCCTTCTCTCTTCTCTGTACCATAGAATACACGCACACGGTTCTCCCCAACTTCCATATCGTAACAATATGTGTTGCTATAGTACTTAGAGGAGAACCGTGTGTTATTCTATGATACAGTGAAGAGAAGGAGAGGAGAAAGACTCGATTTATATACAGAGAATTATGAGAGAAAACTTTGATGCTTCGCCACTCGCCACAGGATATGTAACAATATGATCGCTGTCTTCAGACAGTTTATATTCTAGTAGCCACTTCGGGCCAATCAACTTTGACCGCTATCATCTTGTTTTTGATAAAAGCCGTCGACGTAATCATGACAGTTTCTGTTATACTCTCACCACCAAACTCTGAACAGCAGACGAACGGGCCCTTAGTGTTTAACCGTGGCACCGTTAGTGCAGCAGTGACCCGGGTTGGTAATTCTTCTATAGACTTCGAACGCTCGAACTCGTGATATAGTATACACCCAATAAAGTCGTAAGCGGTGAATGAATAACAGCTACAGTCATAGAGTTCTGAAAATGAGGCTTCCCGTCCGCTCAGCCACATCCAAGCGTAACATCGCCAGGTTAGTACTGCAGTGGGTGACCATGCGGGAATCCCTGGTACTGTAGTTTTGCGTCTCTTTTTGTCACCGAACTCTAGGTATTTCAGTATTTCAGTCCCTTCAGAGATCATATTGCCGGTGAATTTTAGGGCTATGCTACCGTGGAGTGCTAAGATAGGCAGAATTGATCGCCACAGAGTAGTTAGTAGTAATGGTGAATCACTTAAGAAGGTGACACCGGTATATTACGGGCCGATAGCCCAATACCGTCATATATGCCAACCCAACCCCCCAGCCTCCATATACGCAATCCACCGAACCTCCTCTTCTTCCCTTATTCATTATACTACGGAGGGGCCCCACACACATACGGTACACTGGCTATGCAGGTCTATATCCCAGAGACTGTTGTACAAGTATAGAATATCCCAAAAAATTACCCCGTCACTGCACATCTCCTCATCTCCTTCACTGCTCATTTCACAGCTCCCGTTGCAACAAAAGGTTGGTTACCCAGCCATCATGACCACAGCACAAGCACAAAATATCAATATAAGTAAACACTGAAATGTAGTAAGATCATAGCAGTGAGGCAATAACCATCAGATTTGACTATCTGTAGTGATACAATCAGCTAGGGCTATTTAGCACAACTCTCGTAATAGTCTCGGAACCCGACGGACACACCATCCTCTCATCGCCGTTGCATTTATTCAACATTACAAAGGAATTCGAAAACCGCAACATCTGAGAAACCTTCTCGTACTTCCCCACGCGTGCAAAGCTCACAGTTCCCTCAGCTCCCCTGTCGACGATGGCTTAACTCTGCCAAGCTCCTTCCTGGAGAAGAGGCGCAGGAACTTGGCATCCGGTGCGTCGCGAGATTCGGGGACGAGCCGATCATCGATTCAATCGTCGAAATGGAAATAATTTCGTTCCGACAAGCTCAGCCCAACCTTCTAAACAATGGACAAACTCCTTTATTTCGGTCTCAGCAAGTGGTCTCGCCAGATAGTGACTATGGTTTCTCCTGTCTGATTACCATATTGACCATCATCTGCCTCATGAGAACCTCGACGGTAGACAGTCAGAACAAGATCTTTACTTCTGTAGTGCTTCAGTAGTGGGCGATCTGCACGAAAGGACTTCCCAAGCAGGGCTAGGAGCTGGGCTTGGAGGAGGTTGGGGCCCAGTCGACGCAATGATTTCAATGGTGCGGGTTGGGAACCGTGCGGACCGGAACCGTCCATGTCCAGTCCAGTCCAGTCCAGTCCAGTGCGCGCTTTTTTTGCACTGGGAACGAACCAGTGCAGAATTTTTGTGCACTGGAACCAGACTGCACCGGACTGGTGCGGACTGAATATTTGATAAGGTATAAAATGGGCGAATTTGGGTCCCTTTTAAGTCACAACTCAGCTTAAAAACTAGTAAGTAATGCCGAACATGCTCGAAATGGTGCTTAGTGGCCACAGGATCCGTATTAGGGGTAATACGCGGGGTTTCGTGGGGTTTTTTTGCATTACTCAGCGATTAATCTACACCGAATCGAGGTAAGGCTGTAATCTGCCTGTGGACTGGTTCGCACTGCACTGGTGCAGTGCAAGATTGGCAGTCTGTGGTGCAGTGCAGTCTTGCCTCTCTGCTGCATTGCACTGCACTGAGCCCAACGGTAATCGGGAGGGAGGATGATAGGGGAGAAAATGATAAGGGAGGAAGCCGACAGAATGCGCGGAATCCCAGAAAGCGAAATGGCAGAGGGAGGTCCAGAGGATCAGGTGATCGAGTGACCGAACTCAGAAATACGATAACGTGGAGGAAGGAGGACAATGATAGGGGTGGAAGACAACCTGGAGGGAGGGGAGGACAACAAAAGAGAGGGGAGTCGGAAGCCCCGGAAAGAGAGAAAAAAGTGGAGTGACCGCGACATAGTCGGGTCGTTTCGAAATATAAGGATGATTGCGGAGTCACTGAGGTTTATGATTGCCACGGTGGAAGATATGAAAGTTGGTGTCCCCGAAAGGGTTAGCCGGGCAGGGCATAGGAACGGGGAGAGTTGGGATATTGGGATGGCAGTTTAGATCGCGCCTTTGGGTTTGAAGATCCTGCAGGAACAGAATGTATTTACGACTCTCTTTTGTTTTAGTTTGCTTTTTAAGTGTGTGTTTTTTGGCGGTTGTTTTGTGGGGAAGTAGGAGGGACAACTTTACCTAGGAGAGAGGTAGGTGGAGTTTCAATGGCCTTGTGCCCTCCGCCGACTGAAGACCGAGGAAGTTCCGGGGAAACGGGGTTCGTTTATGCCATGACCATCAGTGGTCGGACGGCTTATGGTAACTTAGTCGGGCGCCTCCCTTCGGGGGCGAATGCAAAATGATTACAAACAAACAAAGCACTGAGCCCTACCCCAGACCGGAACCGTGCGGACTGTTGAAATCATTGAGTCGACGTCGGTAAATAATGTACCGCTCCAAAGAAGACTATAGATCTAATTAGCTAGATATTCTCAATGATTGTATGGTATGGATAACCGACGAGTTTGTTGTTGCGGGGCTAATACTCGCAATATATTTCTGTCTCGTTCAATGCATTTTGGGGATGCCGATACTCTCCGACTCGTAGCATGCAACGCCCTCGCTGTAGCGTGATTGGAGGAGTTAGTCTTGCATTAGGTTAGGTTAGGTTCTGAGACTGGCAAGACAAGATGTCTCGAGTACCTCCCATCAGTCTCATCAAACTTATAGCTGTGATCTAACAGTAGAAGCGAATTCTTGTGCGTTATGTAAAAGTTGCGACAGTCGACGAAAATGTTGCCCATTGTGGTAGCGATCTCGAGAAGCCTCGGGTCTAGATTAGTGATGGCCTATGACCCGACTAGTAAAGAAGCAAGTATTCTACCACCACTTTCACACTACCTCTGCACTGAAGAAGTCTGTAAGAGCTCAAGATCCTAAGGCTCGAGCGAGACCTATCCCATTACCGGAGACTACAATACTGAGATAGGCTATGAAACGAGATGTCTCGAGTCTCCTAGGTTTATTGATGTACAACACTAGCGGTGGTATCATAGGAGAAGGCAAAACTTACGGTAATGATCTCGACGTAGATACGGTAAACCGCCTTTAGGAACGGATTCTACCCTACAAGTACTCAGGTCGCTCTCTACGTATCGGTAACTCGACGCAGATACCGCATCCACTTGGGTATAAGGAACAGAACCAACGTGCGTAGGCCACGGTGGAGATCCATGGCTTACGCAGGAGGAATCGTAGCCTAGTTGCTTAGCCATAGTTTTAGTGTTGTTCCTTGTATACGGTAGTGGGAAACACGGGAGTTCATACACCAGGCATCCAGGCATTATGTTTGCGGTATCTTGAAGATGTTGGGAGATGGTGTTTTGGTCAGGTATTTGCCGTTGGGTTGAGGTGGTCGAGAGTGGAGAGAAATGGAGAAGGCTAGAGGTAGCAAACAAGAGGCTCCTTCGTCAGTGCATCCGCGGTCACTCATCAAACAGGAGCATAAAACAAAGTAACAATTTCTCTCAACTACTGTAAAGAAAAGGGTGCTGGATTTTTACGCTTACCTCTCTTAATATCCGAGGCAGTCGCCTTCTCGGCGAATCATGTCTTTGTCCGGAGCACGGAGGCACTGGGGCCGTCACATTATTTGAGCAGGGATTAATATCTCTCTCCACCAAAAAGCGTTTCAGGTTGTGCCAAAACACACAATTCTCGCCTCCTCCGGGTGGGCTTGAACCACCAACCTCCCAATTGCGCAGATGTTTCTTAACAGTCAGACGCACTAGCCGATTGCGCCACGGGGGAATTTGTTGAGCGGAAACTTCCGAGAGTAGTTTCGGGTCTTGTAGGTTACTCTAGTCCAGATGCCGGTATTCGTTGCGATGAACATGACCATATGATTGCCAACACACTTTTAGAACCTACTCTCCTAAGTGATTGTTAGAATTGACTCTAAGATTTCGTGTAGGAGATCTTGCATGATCCAGGCGGGACCTACCCCGGCAGCCTGAATAACGAACCGGACGATCCAAAAGCTACTGCTCCCGTAAGATATCGCCCATACCAGATCAGCAGGTATTATCAATCTGCCCACCAAAAGCTGCACCCTTCCTCCTCGAAAAACTCCAGTCCGACCTAGCACGTCAAATAGATCCAACCACTTCTATCGAGTACCTTGATTCTCAGACGGTATTACTAGCTCGAGACACCGTGTTACTTTGGATGCTTCTTTGACTTGTTGATTAACTTGATTGATCCTCTCTATCTCGAGGGCCAAAGGCCCGTATATGTACAATCTTCCATATGCGTACGCGTATGCTCTATCTGACATGAGACGAATCACCCTGGTCCTGATGCATATCCTCATACAGCCACCATCTTCATACAAGACATCAGACGATGCTGAGACTCACGATCCAAGTACACGTGCAACACCCCGACTTAGACAGAGGCCGAGTGACACCGTATGACCGCTATTACCACCGTCTCTGCGTCCCCGCGCTCGACGTCAACATAAGCTTTTCTTCCGTCCGCCATCTTAACTTCCATACGATCCCCGCTGTTTTCAATTCTCCGATCCTACACTAGATACGCGTGGTTGATGGTATCTGGGTATCTAAGTAGATATCGGCGACTACTATGCTCTAGACACGTGGGGGAAGATCTGTGCTAGTGGCACTTGATAATTACTCGACGCAAATACGTAACTTATCAGGTCGCCGATACTTACGAAAAAAAGGCAGCAACAGCAGCATAAACACCGTTACATTCCTAATCTTTCCTTGCGGATGCAATTTCACACAATCCTCTCGAGTTCAACTTTCGTCGTGCGATATCTGTGTTACAGTGACTTCCCCAGATTCGCGGTACCTGCCGGCGCCGTATTCTCACAGAATGCCATCAATAAAGCTATTATTCCTCAAAGACGCCGACATCAAATCTGTAGCGAGCGCAATGGTTCGGACGTCACACGTCTCCGACTACCTTCTCGTCCGTTGATTCTCACCGGAATTTACCTGATTATATCCAACTTGACAGAATGCTGTTACACTAGGAACCACTGCGCTCAGTACAGTGTCATTCCACGATGGAAAACGGGCGGGAGATATATGGTTGATGATAGAAACTCCAAAGCTTCATTGACTGACAAAAAGGCATATGATTAAATACAGGTAATTATTATAGAAAAACCGAATCCGCTCGAAGATCCGCCCATCCACTCTCTATAGCTAGAAACAAACTGCATCACTTCATCCAACAAGCAAGCCGCAATCCCGAACGCCTAGAAAGTATAATTAAGAATCAAGCCGCACCAACCCACTCCTGATAGCCTCCAAGAAATCTCGCTCAGAAATACAACTCCACTCCCCCTTCATCCCGCCTCCATACAACCCCGTGTACCCATACGGCCCTTTCACACTCGGCAACTCGATCGGCGCCCACTGCATCTCCGACAAAATCTTTGCCTCCTTATAGCTCCCGTGCACCAACCGCGCCTTGGTCTCGAAAATATATGGCCCCACCGCAATCTCGATATCGAACTCGTTCCCGCAGCGTCTCTTCTGCTCCAGCAGCATCCGCGCCGACTCCAGGAGCGCCTCGAGGTTATCGACGTCCGTGCTGCCAACGCGTACACGGACGGTCTCGTGCCAGTCTACGGCGGGGTTGATGAAGAGGTCTGGACACGCGGAGGGAAGTGTGACGGCTAGGTCCTGCAGGCGCGGGCAAGAGGCAAGGAGATTACAGATGTGGAGATCTTCTTCTTGCGCGTTGCTTTGTGGGGGTTCGAAACCGCCCTTTGCCAGCGGGATGAATTCGAGGAGCTTTAGGGTGTGCCTGCAGGTGGAGATGAGGGCTGCGACGCCACGAGCGGTGATTGTGGAGACATTGGTGATTAGGATTTCCTCGAGGTTTGTGGCGGTGTGGGACATGAATACCAAGTCGTCGTCGGTGATGGGCTGGAGGTTCGAGTCGCCGAAGATCTTGAGCCGGCGAAGGTTTCGGAAGTTTTGAGAGCGCTGGAGAACAGTGGTGTCGACCTGGCTCTTTGGCATAGCGCACACCTGGCTCTTCAGTGGCACGGCGAGGAGCTCTAGCGACGTCAGTCGCGGGAACGAAAGCACGTTGTCCCAATCCTCCGAGTCGCCGTAGCGTAGTGCTGTCCATGGGATTGTGATAGTCCGCACGTTGACGCAGTTCTCGAGGATGTCGAACACATTTCCGATTGTATCAAAGCGGTAGATCCCGTTAAACCAGATCTTTCGCACGTGTTGTGCGAGCGAGGGGTAGTCGTGGAAAAGCTTTGCCGTGCACCGGACGGACTTGTATGGGTTCTGGTAGACGACGGGGACGTGAGTCACCGGGGGGGTATTGTCAAAGTTTCGCTTCATCCAGGTCTCTCCGCCCTGCCACCGCCGGATGTATAGCTCCTTGAGAGCATGCGATAACGCCCAGTGGTGCCAGCGGGAATTTACTTGTCGGATTGCGTCGACTGAGTTCCATCGTAGCACGTCGGTGGGGACTCGACCTCGAACATATTTTTGGATATAGGTCTTGTTCTGAAGAGGGCGTGGGGCTTGTGTGAGGCCGTATGAGTATGTGATGGTGTCGGGGTCGTTGGCATTGAGCTCGGCAGTGATCGAGAAGATCTCGGAGACGAGCTCGAAGGGGAGGTCTTCGAACGACGGCATGGCAGGTGTATTTAGTGTAATTGAGTGATGTGAGGTGTTAGAATAGTGTTCCGCGGGAAGGGAGCTGGTGATTGGGGACTGTGATGGTGACGCTGAACGAGCGTTTTGGGCCTTATATACGAGAGAAGCTCTGACTCAATTACCGGTTGGCAGCGGTCCTGGTGGGCATCGCACCGTTGGCCAGACCCTCGATGATCGAGACAGACGAGCCCGCCGCATCACGGTCACCCTCTTCCGTCCGCCGCCTGCCTCTGGGGTAAGGAAAATTCGGAACTAACTAAGTGTCGCCGCCAGAAATACCAACCTAGAACAGGGCGCAGTTCGACCCAACGCAATATGCACGTGAAGTCTGGGGCAGGTAGCCAGACGTGTGTCGCAAAAAAAATGGGCAACTTGCGGCATGGCAAGGAACCGGTGACGCCAGGAATACGCACAGCTCAGGCACCACAACGATCGATGGAGGGGGACAGGGGGGATGGGTATGGGTTCTTCCCCAAGGGCTAATTGGATCCGTTAAATTAGGTAAAGTGCACCTCATGTGATGGCTTTTGAAATTTCAGTACAGTAAACTTGTGAGGATTTCGTTCAATGCCAAGTTGGATCGCGCAAAGAACGACTTTTTGCCAATTTTTCTTCCAGCTTTTTTTGATGTGGCGATCCTGTTGCTGTGAGAAAAATAGAAACACACAACACCATAATGGCGTAATTATTAGTCAAGAATTGCTAGGTTCACTCATCCACACTGAGTATACGAGCTCCTGCTCCAATTGCTCCCTCACGATGTTGGGTTGATGTATACTTCTGGTCCGAGGATGTTCCTTACCTTTAGAGCCAGTACAGCTGCACGCACGCACCCTGCCCAGCACCAGCACCAACACCCTGCAGTGGTCACGGGTCACCCACTGCAGTACTTTCTTTCATGTTAGAATTGGCGGTGGTTGAAGCCTTACTCACTATGAGGAACGAGCGGATCACTGTCGTCCTGAAGTGGATCATGGAGCCGTTACCATTGCATCTTCCAGATTATAAAGCGCAGTGGCTTATGCCAGCTCCCTCGCTAGGCTGGTACATCCGCTCGCACAGCACTTCTCATGCTCATGTAGAGCTCCGGCTCCTTAGCATGTCGGTAGAAAGGACGTTCGGTAATTCTGCTATGCGGTTGGGTTCTGCGGTTTGTGGGGAAATGGAAGCTCGACCCTATCTATCGGCAACTGCTCAGATATGAAACCTTAGTCTCCCGTGCTATGAAGAAGAACCGTGAGACATCGTGAAGCTTCCGTTGGTGGTTGTACGTGCATGGCTGGGTGCGGATCTTCGGATGCTACCAGCCGAGGGAAGGCGCGAGGTGTGCCAAGAAAACGGCTACGATTCGAGCGAGATCGTGTGAGTGTGACGTAACGGAAATCGCGATTCCAGAACATAGGGCACGTTGAGGATAGCCGTTTGCGTGGAAGATGAAGAGCTGGTAACACACATGTCCACTATGCGACATGGCATTCGTACTATTATTTTTGTTTCACCGTTTTACTCTAATTTGTACGAAGATCAGGCACGCAATACATAATGCCTACAGATGCTGCACGTGGATGTGGTGAGCGGAATTAGAGGGGCGAATAGGATCGGGAGATCTCTCACAAAATAAGCGAAGGGATTCTGGGTGCATTATCTACCCAGACAGTGCCCATTAACGATCTGATAGGTATGCGGCGAGGGGCGGGGTTTCAATCTTGGCCCGAGTGCGGATTTGTGAAGTTATAATGGGTTTTGCTTTTACAGGCATTTATATATTTATATGCTTTAAGCACTCAGTACTTATATACCATGTATTTAGTCTAAAGCTCGAATTCGGGGGGTCTCGAATAGGCGACCTCATAAGAACATGAAGGTCCGATAAATCCTGTGATCATGACTGAGGAACTTACTGGACATCAAATCTGATCTGCACGTTGGCATTGAGCGGTTCACTTCTACATCGGTTCCGGGTTTGTGAAACCATTACTAGACCTACCTACGTATATTTTGTCCTTCTCATCAGCTTTGGAGTTTTTTGCTTCGGTTCTGAAGTTCCCAAAGTCTTTTGGCACTCGTTCGAATGGGAGTCAAATCAAAGCACAGTTATCGGTATGATTTAGTTAAAAGAGGGGGAAATAGTGCAGTGATGAAGGCTCGAAAGATGATTGCAGCAAGGTTCTACCAGCTAAAGTCAGGACATGGACTTACGGCACAGTACTTAAGGTGGATTGGAAAAAGAAGAGATATGAAATGCTGGTGGTGTGGGCATGAATATCAATCTAGAGACCATTTGTTTAAGTGGTGTAAGAGATGGAAATGAGAACAAAAAAGGCTTTGGATCAATGGGCAAGAGGGGGAAAATAGGTACAAAGGTGTCAAAAAGGTAATGAAAAAGCCAAAGATCAGTTTGCCAATGTCTCTTGTTTTTGCAGAAGAAAAATGTTCACAAGTGTTGATGGATTTTCTTTTCCATACAGATGTTGGCAGAATTAGCAGAGTGGGGGAGGAGGCAGAGAACTTAGATCACAAGGAATCAAGTAATGGGGGGGTGTAAAAGTTGATGTTTTTTGGCGGTTTCATTTGTTTTTGGGGGGAGAGGACTTGCAACTTTGCTTTTGTTTCTTTATGTTACAGGGAGGAAATATGTACGGGATATGCCATGGCTGCTATGCGGCTGAATGTAATATGATTACAAATAAACAAATAAACCCAAAATTGGTTATTTCCAGAGGGCGGTTCGAGCTAGCGGCGGACATCCTCCCAGGAATTTGCTGCGGTGGTATGCATAGCTAATATAATTAGAAACGATCGAAGCAGACCGTATATCACTCACCCCTATTTACATGCGACAATACTCTTGAGCACAAGACAAGTAGAGCGAACTCCTCCGTCACTACCAGTGCCGATATAGGGCCCCTAGGTTATCACAGACTCGCTTCTTTGCATCATCAGAAACCGAAGCACTTATCAACTAAGTACTGATTGGCCTAGGAGTTTCGGCGGGGAATACAGATTGGCGGAAAACAAAGAGGTTTTCTCACACGACGAAAGTAGAAAGTGTGCGTATAGCAGAAAGCATTCGCAAATAGCCTTGCAATGGTGGAATCACAGGTTAGAAACTGCTCTTTAAGCTGGTGAGTACATTTTTCAGGAGCGTTAGTGGATACAAAGTTACACTGTAAAGAGGACCGCTATGGACCTTATATTAGGAGATGATGGCGAGGAGGGGATGCTTTCTAAAGCAGAAAAAGTGAGTCGAAGGGGGAGGAGTGATAAAGCGGAGGAGGCAGAAGAGGAGGAGGAAGAGGAGGAGGAGGAGGAGGAGGAACTATCATGGTACCGTGAGTTAAATACCCAAACAACCGCACGCAATGCTTTAGTTCAAATGTACTTTTCTCAGGCTAATAATACTAGTATATCATATCGGCAGCACCTATCACCGCAGCAAAGATCCTGGGGGGATGTCGCGGAAGGGCGCTGGTTCGAACGTTCGTTGTTCATTTGACGGTATAGTAGTCTTACTTAATTGAGAAAACCCTCCCAAAGAATTGAATGACCGCTCGAGTGTATAAGGTTATCTTGTGCTCATTTTCTTTTGTTAAGCTCAAAATACGCACGGGACGATGTGAGTTAGTCATGAATTCAAAGACTAGTATTGCGGACGGATCACAAAATATAACTCAGGTTCTCGAACGCCTTAACTCCGGACAGTCACTTTTGACCGGCACTTCCTGGCCATCACTTATGACTGTCTAGCCATCGGTCGGATATATTATAACAATAATGTTCTTCTGAGTTCCTCACTCAAGGCTGTCTACCAGAATTTCTTTATTAGAGCGACCCCTTCGTGCTACAATCATATCAACTCCTTCGATACCACCATTGCTGCTGGCAATCTTTCTAGGACGTACTTCTCCCATACCGCCTCCAAATATTACTAGGGCATCGCAGTTATTGCAGTTCTAACGGTCTCCATAAAGAATTGTGAAGGCGGTGGTCTGGAGTCCATTTGAAATGTGGCGGTGGTTTGGAAGTCGGATTGTTGTAATGTGGACATAATGTGAACTCCGGCGGGTGGTATGGTTTACAGATCAAATGCCCTGTTTATTGAAGCAAGCTTCTTAGAGAGGTTTTTTTGGCCGCTCTTTACATCTGCAACATTTTGCGTTCAATTTCCCACTCATCCAACTTCTTCTGGATGCTTATTGCCCGTATATATAGGTCTCAGTTCGTACCTTTTCAGCAAAATTTTCACGGTATCAACATATACGTTAATAAATCTGTCCTGATGGAACATGTACAGTAAGACCATGATGCTGACATCTCACTAAAATTATGGACCGATGGGCGGATAGTTATAGGTAACAGCTAGGAAGAGACAGTCAAAAGTGACTGTTCGGAGTTGCTGCACTCTCGATGTAACTTCTAAATGAAATGACAGGAAAAGAATAACTCCCTTTAGGATACTAAGTGAATTAACTAAAAACAGATGGTGGGCTCATCTCAGAGTCTAACTCGTATGAACTCGATAATTTGGAGAGGAATGAAGTCGCCTATTCGAGAGTGTAAAAGGGTGTATGGTATCTACCTACCGGGGCGCTCCAATATGTATCCTTGCTCTCTTGTCGAGCCCGCTTAATGCTCCTAAGTATGCTTTCCGGCTTCTTGCTAGTGGTGGTAAGAAATAGACTTTCCCATCACACCAGCCAGCCACCTCTAGCTGGCTCCTCGCTGGCTCATCTCCATACTCCCAGGTCCAACCCGCTCCAAAATTTGAAACTAGCTAGCCGCTTATGAACGGTATGGCAAATTCATGATCTGAAATGCGAGTATTTAGAGCTCCCCCATTCCCAGTCTGCGCCCATATCCGTGTCAACCACGCTTGATTTTCAATCCTCCTAGTTCGCTTTCTGTCACTCACAGAGCGCTTCCTGTCAGCTTCAAGTGCGCTTCCTATCATCCCCAACTGCACTTCCCAAGTGTACGTCTCATGTATGCTTCCCGTGACTCCCAAGTGTGCTTCTAGCTAGTGGTGGTAAGAAATGTATTTTCCTACCACAACGTGACCCAGGTAGACTGAATCTACCAGTATCTCTACTCTACCGTCTCGTGGCCAGAGCAAAACGTGTTAGCAGCTGAGAAAGTAGCCTTTCGCTCAGCTACCTCATGTTCAATCAATTCAAGTCGAATTAAGTTCGCGAGGTTTGCTCCAATCACAAAGTGTTCTATACAGGAAATATACATAAATAGATCCTTTTTCACTTCCCAGTTTCTGATTTACGATATCACTAATATTCATGGTGCAGCTGCACAGAAGCGCTCCAAAAATTGCTTATCCACAACCGCTCACTCCATATTAGAGATATCGTAAATTGTTACTAGTGTACATGTGCCGGAGACATGTTACAGGTCTGATACACGGTGCTGCTGCAGGGGCCGATGCCTCCTGTATATATCTCGAGTCTTTCTCCTTCTCTCTTTTCTCTGTACTATAGAATACACGCACACGGGTCTCCCCAACTTCCATATCGTAACATAAATCTCAGACTGGGAAGGTGAAAGAGGGCATAGTTATGTATATTTTGTGTATGGGAAATTTGTGATCAGAGCTATACTCGTGGACTTAAATGGGCAAGTGGTTTTGGGTCTGAGTTCAAGCTCTAGTTTGATGATAAGTACTAGCCACAATCGTATTCGGACCAATAAGAACCGAAAAAGTTACACTCCATATGTATAAACGAATAAAAAAGTTTTCCCGCAGTCTTTTATCAGTGGCAGCCATTCTGGACCCATCGCGATCAACCAAACGAAATATAGCATGACAGATAATAGCAAACAATTGGGCAAGATTAACGTCCGAGAAATATCTATACTAATCATCAGCTCGTGATTACGGAATTGAAGCAATCCAAGAACGCATGCGGTGTGCGTAGATACGTACTTACCCTTAAGTTCCTTTCAAGTAATGAGATGATCTGTGTTTGAACTTCATTCTTGTAGCGGGGATCATTCAAGTCCTGCGACATGGGCTCCGGAAGTCTCAGACCGTTAATGCACCGTTCTACCGCATCGCCATAGTCGCCTGCCTCTGCAGAGTACACATGCCCGAGCCAGCTTAACGCGGTTATGTAGTCGGGGTCAATATGCGACTGTTGGGTCTGGGCATAGTTGGTCCTCTCGGAGTCTCGGAGGTCTTCAATCCGCTTCCCCAGTGCCAGCTCAATCAGTATTATACCTAGTGAGAATAGACTTTTATCGTAGTCAGCGATAGAAAATTCAACGGATGCCGGCTGTGTATCGTGTAGTGAGGCAAACTTGCGGCGAACGAATGGACGATCGAGTATGGGCTCCCAGACCAAAGTAGGATCACCCGGACCTGGTCACGTTCAACCGCCCGTCGAAGGATGAATATATCTTGTTTACCCCAAGTCTCGCCCAACCACTGTGTCGTGTGTAGTTGCATCATGGCCAGGGCAATTTGCACCACCAATCGTAGTCTATCCTCTTTGTTGATCCCACCTCTTTTGAGAAGAGTGTCAAGAGATACAGCTTCGGTTGAGTCAAAAGGAAAGGCAGGCATGGCACTTGGCCACAGGCAGTTCCACCCCATGTTCCCTTCTCCAAGCAAAGTACCCAAGGAGATGGCCATCGCAGACTTTCTATTGGGCTTCTGGTGCTCCATTTGCTGGATAGTCAGGCATAAATTTTCAATGATTTTCGTTTCTTCACGAGGCGACAGTGTGCGTGTGATTTTCATTGGCCTAGGCGCTGGCGTTGGGCTATTATCTCCAGGAATGTTGTATCTAACCTTTTTAGGGGGTCTGAAGAACATATTGCATATACAGGTCTCAGCTGGAGACGAAGATGTCTCGTATGGCCGGAGACGGAGATGTCTCGTATGGCCGGAGACGGAGATGTCTTGT
>Ga0307512_10003821_pt1 | contig 16996 bp, 15 predicted proteins | sample 14_EM_MG_FD_200267 | JGI IMG/M metagenome (GOLD analysis project Ga0307512, IMG submission 200267) | Populus trichocarpa ectomycorrhiza microbial communities from riparian zone in the Pacific Northwest, United States - 14_EM | ecosystem: Host-associated > Plants > Roots > Unclassified | place...
TTACACCTTTGTTAGATATCACAAATTGAGCCAAATGACATTGGAATTCCATTTCATCCACTCACCAGGAATGAATCACCAGCATATAGAAGGAGCTCCTCCAGCTTCTTTGCGCCGTTGATGAATTGTGTGTTCCTGCTTTCATTGGCCCTGATGAGATGGAGGAAGTAGTGGATGACACCAACACCATGTTTGATTGATATCATTCGATCGCTTGGTTGTGTTATTGTTTCTGTGTACCTGCCATTGAGTTAGGACCACTCACATTTTTCTTTGGTTTCCTTAATGTAGCGAGGCAGAAATTACAATGTTGAAGAAGATCACATCTAGTATGATTCAGAATTGAAAATGAACAATAATCCATGCATCATATTCGCTGTTGAGGGGAATCGATTGCTCATGGACAACCAGAGAGTCTCAGATAACGCTTGCAGTCCTCAGAATGATTATCCATAAGAACCCAGTCATCACTCAAAGTTTATTTGGGATTCCTGTATTGGTTTGGTGACACTCCCAGGTGCACCCAAAGTTCTCTCTGAAGCTCTGACATGTTCCCAAACTTATCACAATCACTCCCATGGTACTCCTGTACCAGTTATCAGAGATCCCAGTTACTCTTGTACCTGTCATCAGAGATCCCAGTTACTCAGAAGGCGGGCTGGAATGCCCTCCTAGGGTCAGATACCCTCCTGAAATTGATGCTTCTAAGTTTACACTCCACATTCTCTCAGACACTCCTGGAGGCTTCCAGTGACTAAAATACATTTCGCTGATGTTGATGCGTTGTCTTGGTCAGGTTTGGGATACACCGCTGGTTAGTTGATAAGTATTGGCAGAAATATCTCCCTCAACGATTGGAAAATTGGACAATCCACCTGAGTATCGAGTGGCCAGTCATTGTACTACTGTCCAGAAGCATTGTTGCAATCCTCAATCTCAATGTCTCCCAGCACTGCTGAAATCCATGCTAGCTGCCATCTGCAAACTTTCCGTGCTCCTGAAGCACCCTGAATAGTGTATCTCTCCACCTTGGTCTTCAGCTTCGCTTGCTCTTCTTCAGTCCACTCCAGATTGATAAGGTGTGCATTCGCCTTCAGGATCCGAAAGAGTGGTTTTCCATTGCCTTGTTTGGATTCCAACCACCTTCTTATGATCCAAGCTGTTGCAATCTGTATCATCTGGTGCGTCACATCCTGTTGAGCTGCTTCGTCTTTGGTCTGGATAGCATGCAACAAACTCTTCACATCAGAATACAAACCCTCTACACCATGCTTTTCCATCACAGTATCATCCGCTGGATGTTCAGGCGCACCTGAAACCAGCCACATCGTCTGACGGCACAAGTCATAGAGTGAATGGATTTCCGGCATAGCTATTACTTGAAGTTTGAATTCAATTGTCACTTTCATGGCGATTTGCCAGCCCACACTGAGTTTTGTCTTGTTCCAATGGGACTCATCAAAAACCCCAAAACTCCATAGACAGTAAGAGAGCTGGCCGTTGCTTGATGGTTTTTGCTCCGGATGATAACATATCATATGGAACATGGTTGAGATTCGATCGGTTTTCTGCCTTGTCAATACTAGTGTTCAGATCCTCCTGGGTGAGATTCGCATTTTCGATGCCAAACAAGGTCACAAGTTTGAGATCGGGTCCATATGTTATCTGATCGATGACACTGTTGAATGTCTCTGTTACTCTGAGCATTGTGATTACCCAGATTGGTTAAAGGGATGAAGTAAGCACAGGATGCCCCTGAGGTGGAGTTGACTGGATCTAGTGATAGCAATGGTTCCGGACTGTCACTTCGGATCCGGGGCCAAGTCCAAACTGAACTGTTGCCAAATTGGCGATCGGGGCTATCAATAGACGGAACCTGTCTACATGGGTACGGTTCGATGTTGAACTCACAAGGAGTCTGAAAAGAGCGGGTTGTCAGCGGGTCACCCAGCGGGTCCATCTATAGATTCATATAAGGCTCTTGTTTTTGCAGTTTGTTAATAGTATCTTATCAAAATCACATTTTCAACAACCAATAATAGGTTTTTATGTGTTTTGCAGTTTGCAATATCGATTGTTTTGGAATCCGGGGTATTCCTTTAATAGATTGTGTTTTTGCGTATCAAGGCGGTCAATAATACTGTCATGGGTGCGAAGATCCGCACAATGCCTTGATTATCAAATTTGCAAGACCTACAACTGTTCACCCTCCATTGACACTCATTTTCAGGATGCGGCAGGGAGCATGTGGCTGCTGTTTATCTGCCTAAAGGCTGCCAATATCTCTTGAATGGATGTCTGCAACCAATCAGAAGATAGATTACTCAAGATGCAAAGCTAAAATTGTTGATGCTCAGTTGATGCTCATTCTCAGAATGGGGCGGTGACCATGTTGCTGCCTCTTTTGCCCACAGGATGTGCCAATGCGCCGGTTATACATAACAGCGACCAAATAACTGTTCAATTACTGATCTTACAAGACCAGAAATTGTTGACGCTCCGTTGATGCTCATTTTAATGTATTGTCCATTCAACATCTACTGCAATTGTTAATCATTTTCATCATGATTTGAACTTATTGGTTGGCTTTCTGGCAGATAGAGACTCGGCCATGTGGCAAAGTCAAGCACTGTAATCTTCTTGTACTGTTCACTCTCAAACTACTAAAATTTGGATATCTTGCCACAAGATTCATTGCACCTGCTATACATCTGTTTACAAACCGATATTCACAAGCTACTGATCAGCATTCACCTATAATATATCTCTAACTGAAACGCTCGGTCAAGCTACACAAAGAAGCTGGAGAAACATTGACGCAGTCTGTCCTACTTGTTCTTGATTCCCTTATTCCTCTTTTCCATTGCATTGACCATCACCTACACCTTGTCAGCGTGTCTCTTTGACTTCTGTGTTGGCCGAATTAATCTGGGAACATTTCATGTGGCATTTACCTCCCACTACTCTGGGCATTGCGGATCCTCGATGCCATTGTCATACTCTATGCCAGATTCAATGTCTGCCGCGCTTGCGTCTTCCCTGTCATTTGAATGATCCAAGTCGCCTTTCCAGTAACGTCAATTGTCGGTGTCCGAAATCTGTTCAAGTGAGCTATCCTTGTCACATTCGACTGGATGATGGTTGATTTTTCGGATTCGGCGGACTTTGAATATTTGACTTCGTCCTCCTGGAAGGTCCTTTGCAGATAAAGCTGGTGGCAAAGGTGATCTTTCTGACAATTTAAATGCAGCCGCACCATCATGTTGAAAGAGTGACCAGGATGCATTGACAATCTCTTCCATGTCCAAAATGTATCCTACAGCTGTCATCTGGGTGTTTTGAGCACGAAATTCCTTCTGTGTAGTACGGAGGTGTTGGCTGCCCTGCCACATCTCCAAAATGATGAGGATCTTAACCATTCTGTGCGATAGTTTTTCATCCACCTGTTTCTTGATTTCCGAGTCATTTTCTGTGTTTGTCGTATCCAATGCTGGGTCATCGCCTGCCAAGATCCTGTTATTTGCTTTAGCAATCTTCCTTACAACAACTTTGTGGCGAAAGGTCTCGCCTGTGGTTTTTGACTGACTACAGCCGATAGCATCTCGCCAAAGAGAAAGACAGGCCTCCACTCGGACACCAGGTGGTATGATTGAGGAAATATCGTGTGCCACATTGGAGAGATCAGCGTACTTTGAGTGTGTTTCCTTCTGTTGGCGCAACCGGTCGGTTATGTCCAGTATCCAATATGTACTGCTAATCTCCATTGGGTCGGAGTGATAATCCTTGATATGTGTATTAATTTGCCCCTGGTTCTTGGGTGCTTCCGGCAGTGAATTCAAATAGAGCCTAGGGACGGTCAATAATCGTGCTGCGCAATCGCTTCATCTGGGTGTTGTTTCAGCCACATTGCTAGGCGTCAAGTATTCTTCATCATCACTGGACAGATCATATTCATCAAAGGATAATTGACCAGATCCTGAAGTCGTTGCGGAGGGGACGAGATTGTTGCTAGGTACACTTTTGGGTTTATTGACCGGCACACGTCTATGTTTGGCACAGTATTCATTCCCCACATACTTCAGAAAGGCCTCCTGGTATTGTGTAGTATAGGATGTCTTGTCGTCAGGATTGATATCCATTTCCTTGTCCCAGTTCCTAAACAATTGCAACTTCCTGAAAGGATCGAGGATACTTGCAGAAATGAGATGCATACTCATCATTGGAGTGACTTCAGCATAATATTTGGACAGCTTCTGTCGTGCAGACTGCACAGCAAAGAACAAGTCTTCCTTCCATTGAGTCTTCTTCTTAGCCAAAGCTCGCATGACAACATCCATATGATGGAACATGTCATTGTAGAATGTGATAAAGTGATGCAATGTGACCGTATGCCTCTTCGACATCCACAGGGTCCAATATCGGAATCATTTCGAAACTTCCATGACGTACTTGACAATGGTCTATTCATCCTGTGTTGTTAAGAGTAGCTGGAAATCACTATGTTTGAGCTTTTGGTGACACTCACGGGTGAATTCCCGTAATCGGTTGACTCGCTCAAGCAACTCAAATGTCATGTTCCGATGTGTCTTCACATCCAGAATCGGTAGTGCCGTGATCCGGACTTTACCTGTTTGAGAGTCAATGAACTCGTTTCGATGACCAGGTGGCAGTGCAATCAATACAGCAAGCATTGTCTGCTCTATGAATGTCAGTTTCAGAACTTTCGAAATATCTTCAAATATGTACATTCTCAATTATTTTTGCTAAACCTGGTCTCATGGCTGACACGTTGTTGATTCGAGCATTGCCCTCTTTTCGAAGTCTTCCAATCTTCCCAATGTCTATGCTTTCATTCTCTCCAAATTGCTGATCGCGCTCGTGGGCTTCCCAAGACTTGGTGCAGCCTTTTACACCCAGACTTCTCATGAATGCACCTAAAGCCAGTTGTATGACGTGTGCCATGCATGGTATGTGGTTCCCCAATGCAGGCCACTTGATTCCGGAGGCCTTGAGTGTTGATTGCCGCTTGCAAGTCATAGAGTCATAGGAGGAAGCATTATCAGTCATAATTCCTAGCAATTGGCCATCGGTAAGCTCAAAACAATCAACCATGTCCTTCATATCTAAGGCCAGCTTTGCTCCATTGTGTTGGCCCTTGACCTATCATCTTTAATTATCTTTCGAAAACGGAAAAGAATAGGCGATGGACCTCCCCAAAAGGGAGTTCAACTTCACGCAATGCCCAATCTCGATCCATATCGTAAGCAATGACATGCGTTATGGCCACATTGTTTGTTGATGTTCATCCATCCAACACGAATCTGACTTTGTTGCGGGATGTCATTTGCTTCTTAATTTCATCCACGGTTGGTGCGTATTCCCTCCGGCAAATGTTGCTAAGGGTAGCGGCGAACGGCAGCACTGGGAGACTTTGCAATGCTTTATATGACCGTCGTAGCTCGAGATTCGATATAGCGTTGCATGGATGACGACCAAAACCAAATCCTAACATGATGTAGTGATTCCACATGCCTTGGTGAAATTTGGAAGTTTCAAAGTACTTATCTGCCATTTTGGAGCGTTTTGTCTGACATTTCAGTCAATATGGATTAACCTAGATGTCAAATATCATGTTCCCCTGTGAACTTACTACTGTAATTCCTCGACTTCCTTGCCTCTTCAGGATGGCCAAAGCTGTTTCATCGACTGTCGAACTAGTCAATTCATTAACTTCCAACTCTGTTAATTCATATAACTTTGCGATGTGAGCTTTTGCCAGCATGTGTTTCCCCGTTGTGCTGGTTCCATGTTCTGATGGATGGTGAGGAACTAGATGACCAACAATACATATGATTCCAAGGCTGCTGGTTTCCACAATTCCGCAGTGCAAGAAAGATCCCCATGAACAGCATGTGTAGAGTTATTGGAAGCAATCGGACGCTTCGAGCTTAGATTCATTGAAGCAAACCAAGCATCCAAGAGCATTTGCATGGTAAGCTCGCTCCACTCACAAATAAAGACACATTCATTTTTGCAAGAGATCATAACCTCTGGCAATGAGGTATTCAAACATTTTGTTTCCGACATGGCAGGAGGAAATAGAAAGCTGTGTAATCCGACTCCACAGACTGCCGAAAGTTATGGTATAGTAAAGCAGAATCTGAGTCCTTAAATATTGACTCTAGAGCTACAAGCAAAAAAATCAGATCTGTGAGACATTGCATGCATATTTGTGAAGTTGTATACAAGGACATATTGAAAAGACAGACCGCGTAAAGCTCAATTTAGTAACAATTCAATGCAGTTCATTGCTATGTAGTGCACTGAGCCCCTATTGGAATTGTTCACACTGCATAGGTGCTGAATTGTAGGAGGCGGATGCGATATCAGCACTCGCATTTTTCCCAATACAGCCTGCCGATAGGTTGATTGTGGGTTAATGCCGTTCCATAGCCCTTAGATTTCCCAAGATGCAACATGAAAAATCATTAACTGTCTGTCGACGCTCATGTCAGGATATAGTTATGATGTTGTGGGAACCATTTTTACCAAGAAAGGCTGCCGATAGTTCGATTATGGATTAATGTGGTCGCATAGCCCCACGATTATCCGTGATGCAAGGCCTAAAATTGTTGACCCTCCATCGATTCCCATTTTTAGGACATAGCAGCGATGTTGTCACAACAATTTTTGCCTAGAAAGGCAGCCGATAGTTCGATTATGGGTCAATGTCACTGCAGGGCCCTGGGATTAGCCAAAATGCAAGGCCTAAAGTCGTTGACGCTCCGTGGACGCTCATTTTTAGGCCATAGTTACCAAGCCATCGAAGGCATCATTGCCTAGAAAGGTGGCCGATAGTTCAATTATGGATCACTGTGGTAGTAAAACTCCACCGGGAAAAATGACCTTATGTGACGCGTAACTCATAGAGAAGCTGTTTTTGGGCCGGTAATTCATAGCATATTTGACGCGTGGCACTACGAGGTCCTATGGACCTGCAATTTGACTAGATTACTATGATACGCATGCGATTATGGGCACTTGATACTATACATCATGCTGCATTCAATATAACTGCCAAATGCACTTCATTGCACGCTCTCAAGTACGCTCTGAAGTACCCTCCTGATTGCACTCGATTGTACACTCCCAGCCTGCTTGACTTATTCTCCCAACTAAGCTCTCAAGACGCTCCCAAGTACACTGCGAGTTCGTTCTCAAGTACACTCCCGGGCATGCTCCAAAGAACGCTCCTACTTGCACTCGATGGTACACAGCCAGCCTGCTTGACTGTACACTGCCAAACCAGCTCTCAAGAAGCTCTCAAGCACACTCCCGAGCACGCTCTCAAGTACACTCCCAATCGCACTCGATAACACACTCCCAGCCTACTTGACTATACACTCCCAACTAAGCTCTCAAGACGCTCCCAAGTACAGCGAGTATGTTCTCAAGTACACTCCCGGGCATGCTCCCAAGGACGCTCCCACTTGCACTCGATGGCACACAGCCAGCCTGCTTGACTGTACACTCCCAAACCAGCGCTCAAGAAGCTCCCAAGCACACTCCTGAGCACGCTCTCAAGTATACTCCCAATTGCACTCGATGACACTTCCAGCCTGCTTGACTATACGCTCCCAAGTAAGCTCTCAAGACGCTCCCAAGAACACCTCCGAGGACGCACCCAGGTACACCTCCGAGTCGCTCTCAAGTACACTCTTCATTGCAGGCGACAGGCACCAGGAGGTGTGAAGCCGGTGGCGGCTGGCGGGAGGCTTGTGGCTGCTGGTGGGTGGTGGGTGGCCGGCGGCGTATGTTGTCCCAAATCATGACGTCGGTCGATATCATAGTCTGAACCTTATCTTTAGCCCGGCCACCGCGACAAAATCTCACCATGCGTCATGGTCATGGTGTTGACAATTGCAGCCATTGATTCAGCAGGAAAGGTAGGCATTTGAATCTTGGGGAGAGAAGATCTCCGACTCAGATTTTCCAGCGCAATCTAGTGCCCACTTCCCATCGATTGTGGGCATATGTGTGCGCATTCAGTCCGGGGCCGATGGAGATGATGGTGATGGCGATGGCGATGGTGATGGTGATGGTGATGGTGATGGTGATGGGATGGAGATCATATACCAGAAGTACTTAGGCAAGTAGGTTGGCTACGTCAATATCAGCATCAAAGCTTCCACAGACTTAGATCCTTCTACTAGCCAAAGCTTCCACAGACCTAGAGCCTTCCATTAGCCAAAGCTTCCACAAAGTCAGAGTTTTCCATCGGCCAAAAGCTTCCCGTGGAACACTCTACTCCCAAATATACTCCTGCATGTTTGATCTAGAGACTTGTTGAGTTCAGTGTTGCTAAGCGGCCATAGTGGCGGCATTCGAATGACACCCGGGCCAGGCCTGCAGGCCGCTAATAAGCCGGTGTGGCGAAACGACGGAGCTAGAACGCAGAGAGCTCATCGTCAACACTACGCCGCACCTCACGTGGCATCCGAAAGGAATTCATGAGAAATGGCGGTTCTGGCTCGAGGAGCGTAGGAAGAGGGTGAGAAGATATGATACTACCCAGCCGTGAGGATCCACGCAATTGCGTGGATCCACAAAATCTCGGAAAGTGCGAGTGAGATTAAAAGATGGGAATGATAGAGTGTGTAATTCGTTGTATAATAAGATGATATAGGATGGAGTCTATCTACCCCGGGGTCTCCCGAATATATACTATCGTCGCTCCGTCCATTGCCCAGTCCATCACCGTCATCCCTGTATCTGCGTACACCCGCCATCGCTCAGTCCTCTGCCAAGCTGAGTGGCAGTGGTGTTGAGAAACGGATTCTCCCGCCACACCGGACTGCCGGCCAAAATCTTGACGTCAGTCGATATCATAGTCTGAACCTTATCTTTAGGGTGGCCACCGCGATGAGATCTCACGATGCCTCAAGACCATGGTGTTGACAATTGCAGCCTGACATTCTGCAGGAACGGTAGACGATTGGATCTTGGGAGAGCAGATCTCCGACTTAGATTTTCCAGTGGAATCTACTGCGCGCTTCCCATGGATTGTGGGCGTATGTGTGCGCATTCAGGGCTGATGGTGATGATGGCGATGGTGATGAAGGCGGTGATGATGTTGTCGGTGATGGTGATCATAGTACGAGAAGCACTTAGACAAGTAGGTTGGCTACATCAACGTTAGCATCAAAGCTTCCACACACTTAGAGCTTTCTAGTAGTCAAAGCTTCCACAGACTTAGAGCCTTCTATTAGCCAAAGCTTCCACAAACTCAGGGTTTTCCATCGGCCAAAAGCTTGCTGTGGAAAACTCTACTCCTCCCGATGCGAGGATCTCTCAAGAAGGCTCCCCAGAAGGCTTTCAAAGAGGCTTTCAAGCAGGCTCTCAAGCAGGGTCTCAAGCGGAGTCCCAGCTATAGTGTACAGTACCAGTATAGCAGCGAAGACTGCCGGTAGTGAAGACTGGTATAGGTCCATCTCCGGCCGCCAGCTGTATATAGTTCCATAGGCCCATGCGCACATCGCTATGAATCAACTATAGATGACTATAAGCTGCGCGTCGCGCAGGGGTCCACGGGAAGCTTGCTATGAGCTGTGCGTGTGCGTGTGTGCGCGTAGCGCAGTCTATAGTCGATTTGCACTTTTGCCGATGTCCTTGATTATCCAAGATGCAACGCCTAAAATCGTTCGTGCGCTGTGGACGCACATTTTTAGGACATTGCAGCGATGTTGTCACAACAATTTTTGCCTAGAATGGTGGCCGATAGTTTGATTATGGGTTAATGTCACCGCACAGCCCTCGGATTATCCATCATGCAATGCCAAAAGTCGTTGACAGTCCGTTGACTCTCATTTTTAGGACATAGCATCAATGTTCTCTCAAAGATTTTTGCCTAGAGAGGCGGCAGATAGTTGGATGATAAGTTAATGTCGCCGCACTGCGCTGTGATTTTCCATGATGCAAGGCCACAAATTGTTCACATTCCGTTGACGCTCATTGTTAGGGTGGGTCAACAACCTTGTCATTTGCCTTTTCCGCTATAACGCCGACCAGTACATTCCCTTTGGAGAGATGTGACAATGCAGCCCTTTGATTGTCGAATGTGTAACACTAAAAGTCATTGACGCTCAGTTGACATTCACATTAATCACATCACAACAGCCTTCTTACACTGATTAATTCGATCCAACAAATCGTATACCCATCATTCACATCCAATATTACGGTTCTAACTATTATCATTTGCATCCACGAGCTTTGTGGTCTCTTAATTTCTCATCAACCTGTATCCAAGTTATCTGTGTGAGAGATAACGTGGCCCTATCACATTCCTGCACTTTCGGCCGCCCATTTACGGCATGTAGATCATTTCAGTAGTTTTTGGTACATGTAGCTCGACCTCCTCACCTTTTCTCATCCAGCTTCTCCTCCTCGATCCCCATGATGTACAAGAAGCAATTTTAAATATCACCATCATGTGCACCAGGTCTGTGTGGAGAGTTGTCCAGTGAAATGCATGGATGAATGCAGCATGACCGTCTTCATTCAGACAGATTCGTATTGTGCACTAACCGCTCTTGGTATGACTAGTATGACATCCCTTGCTTAAATTTTGTTTGTATATTATGTCACTAATCTAGCTTTTGCTTTCTCCCTTCACAGTAATTGGCAAACATAAATCAAACTTGTTGGCCATCTTACAGCCTGATTTCCAATCAAGTACTTTCGCATGGTGAGTTTGACCCTTGCACATGCACAGACAAAGTATCATGTCTCACAATTTGGTCGCTGAAATCGAGACAATGCTGACACGTAGCAAAATTGGTACACAAATTGCTTTTCGCAGAGATATGATGTCAAAAATACTAATTTGCCTCGTTATTCCTCCAATGATGCAGGAGCTGACCCATGGCTTCGTCAGAATACGATTTCTATCTGGTGATTAGCTGGGTAGGCTATATGCAGGGGTGAAGACTTCCGAGTACAAAAGGCTTGGCATTCTGAATCAGTGATGAAATGAGCGCTACAGCGGGCCGAGGACTGGAGATACTTGTATTCGACTGTGGCTTCCTAGAACCTACCCAAAGTTGCCTACTTCCTGGTCGAGAAGTCTCTTGTGGCATTTGCAATATTCCGGGGACAATGTCAACACACTCAATAAGCTCTCCAAGGGTTGTCGGTGCACATGCGGCTGCATCATCATCCGTTTGCGGGTTAATGACCGCCAGTACACTCAAATCGGATGTGCCATACTTCTTATCGCTTTCACGGAACTAGTTGGCAGCATCCCCCCATCCAGGTTGTGTCAATTCGTCAAGCTTCATCTGCTTTTGCCGATACCTCTCCATGCACAGCTGTACCGTGTTGTAGATTGCGCCCAACACCCAGCCGGGTTCTTCATCTTTGCTCATCTTGCCCTGCTCTTTCTCCTCATCATCCTCATCCTCCCCATCCTCCCCATCATCAGAACCTGCAAGATCGCTCAGACTCTCACCAATGGCAACCATCATCTCCTGAAAAGTGTTTTCCGCCTCTCTGAGCATCAATCCCGTGTTTTCAGCCTTCCTCGTTTCTTCCTGCTCTTGCTGAACCGCTGCCTCTGAGTCTTCAAGTTGCTTTCTTGCCCCAGCCATTGCTCTTTCAACAGAATTGTCAATCCATTTTTCTATCTCTTCTTTGCTTAAGAAGTGCGTTACTTGTCGTTTCTCGGCCGCAAGCTTCGTTTTGGATCGCAAGCTGCACAATGCCCCAAGGGCTCGGACTGTATCTGCTTCCAATTGGCTCTTGCCTTCATTCGCTTGATGACGTCGTTGAGTGGACCACTTTGTCAATTTGCCATATTTCCTTGCTAGAAGTGGTTATAAGTTCTTTTTCAGAACATTGACCATTGTACGTTCCTTGACTTTGTTGTTGGCCAAGATGTTGGATGTTGCAAGATATGGACAATATTCAGGCAAGCTGCGTGTTTTATGTCAAGGTTGGTACATTTAATCATCTCGAACAAAGCAAAATCTGCCTTTTGACTGTCAATCAATTGGGAATAGATAGGCTAACCCTACAACATGACTTGATAGTTAGCGTCAGTTTCATGTAATATCCCGGGGATCATTTGAGACAAACATCAGCAGACATCCTTTCCCTCGAACAGTGTCCTAGTTATATCTGACAATCATGCAATTTCGGCTGTCGCACACCACAATTTATCCCTGTAAACTAACAAACAACATCGGACCGACTTATTGCAAATTGCAAGGTGGTGGGAAACTCATGCAACTTGCATCCATACCCAGCAGGATTCATCTTGAGCATAAGGAACATGTTGGTTACTACTTATTCCATTCTGACGTGATGCTAACTGTATAGTCCTCAGGACTTCCCACTTCTCTCTGTTATCATCTTCCTCTTCTATTCCACTCGAACAAATTATGGATACACAATCCCCTCAGTCAGGTGAGTGCAGATCTGACTCAAGCCGATTGCCCGGCGCTACATCAAATATGTTACTCATTGGCTCACAGCAAGAATGCAGACACCAGTTAGTCCACTGCGACACTTCCAATGCATTCACCAAAAATATGACCCAGAATGCACAGTTGAAAATCGTCCGTAAGACTGGAAGCAGCAACAATAAGAAGCACCATGCAGTTGGATGTGAGTATATGCATAATGTAGGTAACGGCCGCTAATTAACAGTATAATGTATTGCGGGTGTACATAGAGAGCTACATGGTCAATTTATCGCCGCCCGTAAAGGAAAACCCCCTTGGTTGACCAAGGAATTCGTCTCCTCAGTCCGGGAAATCGACCATCGTGATGTTGGAAGCTCTGGGAAATTTGCCGACGAATTTCCTGATAAGCATCCCCAAGAGTGAACGAAATAGCCATTGATCACCTTGGAGAAGGTTAAGGAAGCGTATATTGTTGAGGTAATAGCCGAATCTCATTGTTAGAAGCAGCAACTATTTTCCTGAAGGTTTTCAACATGTCTGTTACTATGGCAAGGCAAGGAGGTCGGGTACAGCTGGAACAGTCCAAATTGTCCCTGGCCTTGGATATGGCCAAAATGGCCCAAGAACGGTTTTCATGTGCTGCAATAGACGAAATGCAATACCTGATCAAGAAACCTGCACCGAGGTCAGTGAGGAGAAGCAGCAGGGTCTTGAGTTTCCTTGGCATAAAAAGATGAAGTCTGCGATAGAACGACACCCGGCTATGCTTCATCATAAGCACACGGCCAGATGCCTTCCTTGCCCAAATGGCACTGCAAACAATCTGGAGACACACTGGAGACGCAAAGGAACAGGTACACCTCCACCCGACTGACGCGGACAGCCGACTCCAGAGCTGATGCCACCTCTGCCCGGAACGCGACCTGCCCCAACTGGCAATCATTCTGGAGCTCAACGTTCCCAGTTTGACAATTTGCCAGCCAGATATGTGTATTCACATACTTCACTTCCCTGCGCTGAATTTGTAACTCTTGATGCATATGCTCAGGATAGCCAGCACAATACAGATATTGATCCAGATATGCTGACTGATGAAGGAACATCCACTGGGTAGTACAATATCTGCCATGTGGTAATGCAGCTAACATCCATTTTGAAGATGAGAGCAGCTGATTGAGCGAACCTGCAAGTGATGACGAGCATTGATCGAACGGCACAGGCTTTTGGAAATTATTATTAGCTACATTTGGCGGGCACTGTAAAGTATATTTTCAAGGAAATATTTAGATGGATTATTAAAGAACAATGCAGTGATCGAGGAGAAAGTAATTGTAAACGCTAGAAAGGCTGTCAAAACAATGTGAATAATAGACTATGCCAAATCAAATGATTGGATAGTGTGGATACACCCATGGCAAAATGAGTGTCAACGGAGCGTCAACAATTTTAGGTCATGTAAGTCTGATAATTGAAAATTGATTTGGTTGTGGTTATACAAAATCGATGTATTGGCCGCCTTCATTGGCAAAAATTGTTGCAACTCGCTCCCTACCTCATCTTGAAAATGAGCGTCAACAGAGCATCAACAATTTCTGGTCATGCTTCCTGGGTATTCATAATGTGGATAGGTTGCAGACAGTCATAAAGGAATTATTGGCCCGCTTTATAGGTGAAACAGATTGCGATACCCTCCCTTCCCCATCTTGAAAATAAATGTCAACGGAGCGTCAACGATTGTTGGTTGTGTATCTTGGGTACTCTGGGGGGTGTCATGTTGCAGACAGTCATACCTGAAGTAGTGGCCGCCATTATAGGAAAAAGAGGAAGTGAAACACTCCCTGCCCCATGTTGACATTGAGTGTCAACGGAGTGTCAACGATCGTTGGCTGTCCATCATGGTTAATCACCGCATAATGTGGCCGTTATGGTCTATATACATCTTTCTGACTGTTTTTGTATGGTACAAGGCTCAAGAATACTCAGTGGTAGCTCTGTAGATGAAATCAGTGGTTACAGTCCCGGAGGATGTGGTGGGAATATCCCATACATATCTGCCTATAAAGGCTGCCATATCCGTGTTTATGGATGCTTGTGATCAATCGCCACTCATAATACGAAAGATGCCACAACAAAAATCATTGACACTCTGTAAACGGTCATTTTCAAAATGGGGTAGGGAGCATTTCTCATTCTCTTTTGGCTATAACGGCGGTGAATACTGTGTTTATGACTGTGTGTAACCTGTCGCCCTCCAGATTACACAAGATACACGACCAACAATCGTTGACACTCCGTTGACGCTCATTTTCAGCAGGTGGTAGGGCGGGTGTCTATGTTCATTCTGAGCATTAAGGCGGCCAATACATCAACAGAAACTGTGCCGTACCAATGTCAATATTTTACGATTAACAGTAGCATATCTGAATGCTATCATAAATGTGGAACCCAAAATGCAGAACTGGAGATTGTAACCAATGAGTCTAGCCAAACCCACCAAAACCCGCGGGTTGATGGGTAGGGGTCCGAGTTTGGCCTGCCAAGAGTCAGCATGTTGGGTTTTTGGACATGTCTAGAACCTAACTAACCTGTTTTTGCGGTCCAAACCCTGACCACAGGCGGGTTACCCGGACCCGTTGCTAACACTATCTGGATCTCTAAAGGCAGTGGGCAACTCAATTCAGTTTCTGCAACGGATTCCACTCCCATTCTTCACTGATAATCCTGGGATAGTTTTTTAGCACCATATTCACCCACCCTTCTGGGATATTCCCCCACAAAATTCACAGCAGCAACCCTATAGCAACCTTCCCAGTCAGCAATTTGCATATCATAGCCACTGCCCCTAAGGTCAAAGTGTTGCCAAGATCCATTTCATCTGCCACCAGTGCTCCTGGCATATCTCAATCTCATACCCATCTCCTCACACTGAACCATATTGCCCAAACCTGGTGCTGCTTAATAATGATTCTGGGCATACCTGGAATTGAATACTTTTTGCGAGGGACTCGGTCAGCTTTCAATCGGTGAATCTGAGGAGCATTTTGTTGCCTGGGTTGCTCATCAAGAAACTCGTGTTCAAATTCGTTGTTGATTGTATTGAGAATAGTATTTAACAGTAAACCACAATTATCTGGATTGAGGACCTCCTCACCATCCTCCACATGCTCCTGAACCTCCCTTGAACGTTTGTTTGTTTTCTTCTCATCCTCAGTGATCTCTGTCAGTTGCTCCGATGTAAGCTGGGCAGATGGGCTCATACTCCAGCGCTTCTGAAATTCATCACAATAATAGGCATTTTACAGACAAGCAACCATTGGAACAAATATATATGGATGCAATACAATCGATTCTATTCTTTCCATCAGAACATACATTAATGCAAGTATCATTCTCTTGCCCACCATCCACCTTTCCCTCCTCTCCTCCACAATCTTCAGATCCTTCCAAAGTCTATGTATAATGAGTAGCATTTGTGCATGCCAAGCCTTAACACAGCTAGTGGGGATTACCTTTGCTAGTCTAATTACATGCTCAGCCATCTTCTTCCCTCTAGCTCTCTTCATTTGTACAAAAAAAATTGTTGGATTGCGTCCAAGTTTCGACTTGACAGCATTTGAAAGGAAACAGTTGTATGAAATCTGGTCATATCTGGGATCATTCATCATTAACCCATCCTTATACAATTCCGCATACTCTTTGCCAAATTCGTCCTGCTATAACATGCACTTGAACATCGATTCTACAATACATGGCGTTTCCAGGCCTCCATTTTTGTTGATGAGATCAATCAGCTCCTCCCAGTCCCTCATATCTGCATACGAGGTTTCAAGTTGTTTGGGTGCTATAACAATATCGTTGCCATTCAAAACCCAGTGAATATCCCAATGATGTACATGGTATCTTGCAACTCTGGGAGGTCACCTCTCACCTATTTGCCCACACACACCCAAATCTGTTGCCAGTCGCTTGCTGCCTTGCCATTCCTTTTGGCATGCCTCCAACACTTCGCATGCACATCGCTTCACAAACATCTCAACCCACTGCCGCAAACTCCATTCATCATTATCGAAATGATCCAACACCAGCCTGTTCTGGAATGTGGACAAGAAATCTACAACAGCTGTCTCCCAGTGCAGGGTCCGTCTTGATGATGTTTCTAATGGTTCTTTACCTCGATAATGGAGTGATGCTTTTTCTCCAGAAACCCAGCCACTCATACTTTCTTCCACTTGTTGAATGGATTGTAGTTGGGTTGCGTCATCCTTATAGCACATTGCTTGATGGAGAATTTGGTTTGGTTCAGGCAGATTGGCAGTTGGCCCTCTGCACTGCCCAAGTCCGAAATATCATCGCACTCAAGATCTGCATCCTATCGGCGGTGGGAAATATCTCGCAATGGTGGCAAGTCACTAATTCCTGCACCATCTCTGCTCCACTGTTCGACTGGTGGCGAGTGTAACGGGCGGGATCGGGCGCAGGTGATATGGATGTTCGCGGAACTGAACTCGAAGTGCGTATCGAGAGAATCAAGA